>Ga0209430_1000314_pt1 | contig 53262 bp, 82 predicted proteins | sample BarGraIncub1133A_FD_184504 | JGI IMG/M metagenome (GOLD analysis project Ga0209430, IMG submission 184504) | Arctic peat soil microbial communities from Barrow, Alaska - Barrow Graham LP Incubations 11-33A (SPAdes) (version 2) | ecosystem: Environmental > Terrestrial > Soil > Wetlands > Peat... | reverse complement strand
CTTTAGATTCCACCTCGCGGTGGACACCCTTGTCTTAAGCTAACGGTTGGCACTATCAACCCCCGTATCGGACTTGCACCGACGAGTAAGCGCCCATGCTGGGCGCACTAAAAATAGCCACCCGAAGGCAGCTAAATAATACCGTATATACACCTGGCGTAATGCTAGGTGTATATTATTTTACAAAAAATGCAGGAATATTATGTTATTTGTGGTAATTATACAATAAATAACTAAGGAGGTATCCCCCATGCGAAAAAGCATAAAAATATTTGATGGATTAAGATTAAATTTTAGTAAATCAGGTATATCATCAACTATTGGTCCTCGCGGGGCTACATTAAATAAAAAACTGTTGTCAACGAAAACGACAGATACAGAAACTACCGATGATACGCCACAAAACGGAGGATTTAATGCAATAGCCACACTAGCAGCGTTTATCGGAATAGGCCTTTGTTTTTCAGGATTACCATGGTGGATAAAGATTTTCACAGGACTTTTTGGGCTGGCTGGCGCGATGATATTGCTAATGGATACGATTTTAGACCCTAGGTGGCTATGGTTTGTACCACTTATTTCAGCAGCAACTCTATTTTTTGAGGTACTCACCTGGTGGTGGGCAGTTATTAATTGGTTAATTCTTATAATCGGCGTATTTTGTCTAATAGTTAAATTTATGCCAACGACTTGCTTTCATTGTAGAGAAAAAATTAAAGATGAGAATATGACCTTCTGCCCCCATTGTCATAAAATATGGAACAGTAATCTATAAGTCCCAACAAATAAAAAAAGCCGCCTCACTCAATTAAGAGCAAGGCGGTAATCTTATTTTTCAAGACGTGCTAATATATCAGACTTCAAAAACCATTTATCTCGTTGAGTTTTACGTATTGGTGTCAATTTACCTCTGCGAACTAAATCATCTATGTTTTGACGCGAACAATTTAATAATGCCGCTACTTCCATCGTGGTAATTACATTTTCATTAATAAACACTATTAACTCACTATCAGACTCAAAAGTATATTTCATGTATTAACGCCCCCTAATTGCAAAGAATATTAAATATGCAACAACCACACTGCCAGATATCCATGACAATATTGTCATATTACTAAAATTAACTGATGCTAACCATAGAATGAAAATAAATACCATTCCTTGATCAAGACGCTTGATTTTATTTTTCATGTTTGTTACAATATGATTAATTGGGTGGGGAGGTTTTACCTCCCCTGAGATTTTAACGCTTTCTTTGCTTTGCGGGCTGAGAGCGTTTTTTCTTTTGCCTAGCGACTTCTTTGTACCACTTATATGTAGTGTATCCGATAATCACTAGGTCTTTTATCATGTCCCAATCAATCACACTGTGTTCACCTCCTTTCTATGTCTTAATTATATCATTTTACTTGCTCAACGTCAAGTATTTTTGTGCAATAATTACCTATTTTGTAATATTTTATTTAGATTCATGCAAATAAAAAACTACCCTATCAGGGTAGTTACCACATAATCCAAACAAAAATTAATTTACCAACCGCATAAACTACCATCCCAACTGACACTGCCAGCAATACGACACATAACTGGAAAGCTTGATAAGCCATCATCCACTCGACCATAATACCACCACCTTATGGTAATTATATCCATTAGGTGGTGATTTTATGCCTATCTTATGGACGTCCCTTGGGCCGTAATATCTTGGATTTAACCTTGTGCTCCCAGATCCACATGACCGCACAATAAGCCAGTGCGCCAGCAGTAACCACTACCACCCATAAGCAGAAATCATAAATAGTCAGTAAAATAATAACCACCCGCTTTTGGTATAGTATTACCAGTTTGGCGGGTGGTTATAATTACATTGAGACAATTGATTTTTTCAGTCTTTATGCACTAAATTATAGATAAAATTTGGAATTTTATCAGGGAAAAATCTAAATGCAAAAAGAGTAATAATCGGAACCGTTAAAATAATTTGGAACCAAAACACAGGGACAAAATTTAAAACGACATACTCAACCCCAAAAAGTATTGCCAAATCCTGCATATCAACCCACATAAAACTTCCCCCTCTTATTAAAATTTTTCTAGTAATCACCTAATATCACAAAAATAAATACAGTATTAGGCATTCATGAGGTCACTGATCTTTTCGCGTAATTTATTTATTTCAACTGCCATATCTAATATTTCTTTATCATCACCAGATTCTGACGATTTAGCGATAAGCTCTTCAAAACGATTGAGTAATTTCTTATTTAACATTTTTTTGCGATATTTTTTTTGATATTCTTGAATTTTTTCTTTATTTTCCTGGTTGTATTCACTATGCTTTATGTTAAGACTCTGGCGGTTTTCATGGTAATATTCTTGTTGTTGATTACGGACTTCTTTTGTATTCTCATTGTAATAATCTAATTGTTTTTTTATTATTACCCCTTTGTTTTTTTGATAAAATTCTTTTTTGCGCTCACTAAGTTTCGCCTTTTTTGTCTCATAATATTTTTTGTTGTACTCACGTCTTTGTTCGTCATTCATATTAATACTCATACTTTCTCTTATAATTATTATTTAATCTTATGTTACCATAGTTTTACTAAAAAACAAATATCATTTTAGTAAAATAATTATTATTAAATTAAGAGCAAGGCGATTAATTTTTTTTGGGCAAATAAAAAGAGCCGTCCATTACAGACGGCTCTCGGTCAAATAAATTTATTTAGATTCTATATATTCCCCTAATAATCTACTCCAATCATCAGGAAACCCTATATATTGAAGGTTAATATCATTATTATATTCCTCTATTAACGTTTTTATTTCTGAAATAAAAGTTTGTCGCATTGTTAGATCACTAGCCAAACGCTTTAAAACAAGTATGATAGCAAAAATTCGGCGCTTATCAATATGTTGATGTTCTAAGTATAACTTAGGATCACTACTAAGAACCCTGTTATATATACGCCCGTAATGGGCACATATATTTCTTATATCTACTAAACATTTTAACCAGCTTCTTATAAATACGGGCGTTGTGCCTAAATATTTAGCAATTTTCCCTTGATCTTCTATTTTCATATTACTATAAAAACACGAAAGCATTCCAAATGAAAAAATCTCTACAGCCACCCATATAGGCATTTTTCCTCCATAAATATTCTCATGATGTTTAACGAAAGCGGTATTTCGTTGACGATTCTTTTCCTTTATGAAAATTTCTACAAAATCATTATGATATTTTGGGCTTTGGGAAAATTGTACATCCAAATATGATTCGCTACCATATTTACCTGCCATATGATATGCAATTTTTGCTCTAAACATAATCTCTGTAATTTCAATTGCCTGCATCAACACATATCTAATTCTTACATCGAACTCATATAAACGATATATCGTTTCAAACCTTGTGTTATCCTTAAATATATCATTTTCATGCAGTCCTAGTCCATAAGCACTTAATCGATAATAACTAACACTATTTAATATTTGTTCGGCGTAATCTTCATCTTCGATTATCAGATTACGACCTCTTAGTATTTTAATTTGTTCTTTTAACGTACATGGAGGTTTTAAATCTTTCATTTTTAAAAAAACATCCTCATAAAAAAAAGTCCCACCCTGGTCCGCGACTCATGAAAACATGAGACTAAGCGTGGTGGGTTCTGTTGTTACTATCTTAAGCGATGTTTCACTATTAAGCAAATACCTTAATAGTGTGTTTTTATGCTGTTTAGTGCATTTTAATGCGTATTGGTGATTATTTGGCGTTATCTAATTGATTTACAAATAAAAAATTCCCTACCAAGTCGCAACGACCTGATAGGGGATTCGATCTGTTGATAACTTTTATTTTATTCTACGGTACCCGTCCCTGGGACGTTTTAAAAACAGATGTATCAAGCTTTAAAATATGGGCAATAATAATAACGCGATATGGTGGACAGGCGCATTCATACATAAAGCAAAACACGAATATGAGCGTGTTCGGAAATTATTGTCGCTCATGAATACCAGCCTGGCAGGAACCATAAACCTGCTGGGCTATTCGTGTTGGCGTTTTATACAAAAAAAGAGAGGTACCTTGATGCTTTTATGCAAGGTACCTCTCTTTTAATGATTAAATATACATTACTGTGCAATCGTCGTAGTATCAGTAATGCCGGCCGCTTTCTGTAACTGGGCAGTGACTAAGTCCTGCACGCTCTGCAAGGCAATTCCTTTAATCGCTGTTTGAGTGCTACCAAAGGTAGTGGTTTTGTCTGCAGCCTTTTGCAATAAATACGCTACTAATTGCATTAAGATATTTGTCCCTGCTGTTTTTAAAGTTGTTGTAGTTTGAGTTGTCATAATAAATTCCACCTTTTCATTTTTTATTTTTGTATTGATATTAGGTAGCTGATAGCCGCCGACAACACGCTTGCTATTGTTGCTGTCGGGTAGTGCTTTTTTATTACTGCGATCAAGTAATCTGTGATAACTGGTAGTGATTGCATTACGATATCAGCTAGACTTGGTTTGATCATATCTAATATTTCCTGCTCGGTTAGATTTGGATTGCCCATCTGAATGCGTATATCTTCCAGCATGACCCTCTCGAATTGCTGGGCATACTCGCGTGGGCCTGTCGGCAGTAATGCTATTGCAGGTCTAGCTCTGATGGCATTTGCAAAATTGGTCAATAATGTGTTATCCATTAAATAACCCCCTTAAATTAGCGATATTGGTCAGTAACATCTTTACCGCCCCAATCCTCCATGATTGATTTATATAACGGTGCTGGAGCTATGCAACATGCAGGGATATCGGGTAATATATTTAATCCCATGACTCGCAAAACCTCAACATCCATTTGACTGCAATCCATAACCGGGATTATATTCGGTATTTTTACACCAAATATCTCATAAACGCCAGTTTTCACACAGGATGAATAGCCATACAATGTTCCAATCAATTGCCTAGCTTTTTCTTCACCAGCCGCCAGATCTGGCACTTCAACCTCAATAAATTTAGCATTGGGATTACCGATATATTTAGTTGGGCTATGCGGCCATACACCGGGATATAAATCGTGCTCTTCCTTCTCCCCTGTTGATTCCAAGGTCGAGCCTAACAATAACATAGCGGCGTGAGATATATTATCCTCTACGCCGCCTGAAACACCTTCTATTAAATTATCAATTTTGGAATAACCACCCACAAAAATTACTATTACTTTGGGCATCTTTTTTCCTCCTTCAACTTCTGAATCGCAGAATAAAAACCACCTGCAACGTCACCAGCGAGCTTTATATCGCTAGGGAAGTTTTTCAGGTGGTCTTTTTCTGTATCTGATACGATTTTTGCTAGTTTATTCTTTACTAGGTTAGATACCCGCGGCATAATCAGTAATTCCTCTTGCAATTGCCCGGGCAAAATCATCTTTACCTTTAGTACTGGCCAAAACTTTTTCATCATCCACATTGCTAATGAATGCGGTTTCTACCAGCACGGCCACTGCGTCAGTATTCGTCAATACATACAGACCGTTTACATGAGGCTTAGCATCCTTGGCGCCCCTGTCAATTTCCTTTAACGATTTAACAATTTGATTATCGATGCAATCTGCGAGTTTTTCACCTTCTCCAGATCCATCGCAAAACCACGTTTCGGTACCTTTTGCATCTGAGCTACCAGCAGAATTGCAATGAATTGATACAAATAGATCAGCATTGAAATTATTACTGGTATCGCAAATAGTTTGTAGATCATCATTTTGGACTACTACTGTTTCGTAACCGACCGCTTGCAGATACTTAGATACTCGATTTCCAATGTCAATAACTACGTCTGATTCCCTCAGACCAGTGATAGAGTTTACCGCACCAGGATCAGGATTACCGTTCGGCGCATGGCCGGGATTAATACAAATTTTCATAATGAATTCCTCCTATTTTGTATTTACTGTCATAATATACACTCAACGATTGCTAATGTGCATGACCATCCGAGAGTAACTACACCTCTCTATCCCCCATGCCCCCCACCCTTAGTCCATATTGAAGCAATATAATTTGCAACTGCGCCTGCAGCACCGCTCAATATGCCCACTGCCCAAAGAATACTGTCAATACGGTGGTGAGCTGATTTTGCAGAATCTGTATTATGAGTTATCTGCGTGGATTGATCATTGAGCCTCGTTTGGCAGGGGCAGTTTTGAGGGCACACGCCCTTGCCCTGAGTGTTTATTGTTTCCAGTGCGATAATTCTGCCGTTTTGCTCAGACATTTCTTTAGCATATGGCGCCATTGCGTCTGACACTGCCCCGCAAATTAATGATTTCAATGTTTCCGAATCAATTTTCATCTCTCCCATGCGCCACCTCCGAATGTAATTGTTTCAATTCACAAAACTCTGCCATAACCGCATCATGGGTTTCCTGGAGTAATTTTTGTTGTTTTTCACCCTCGATTTTCCCTGTTTTCGCCAGTATCGCTAATGCCACCAATTGTATGACTGTCTGGCTAATAAAATTTTGCCATTCAAGCATTGTTTGTGGCATTTGATAAGCCAGTGGCACAAACGCAATAAGGCAAAATAGCAATATACACGCGTTTGTGCCAAGACTATCAGCAATCCAAATAAATAATTTATTCACAGTTTACCTCCATAAAAAATAGACGCCTAAGCGCCTATTTTAAAATCTGGATAATTTGCAGTAATGTAAGCTGTTACTGGCTGCTGATAATCTGCAGGCAGTGAAGCAATTGTTCGTCTGTCATTAACCACCAGATTTGCGTAAATATGAGTCATTGCATCAATTACCATTATGCTTTCCCTCCATTCTCAACTAAATTAGCTACCATGGTCTGCGTGTCCAGCAAACTGCTGTTCAGTGTCTGATTTTGCTCATACAGATTAGCCGCCATTGTCTGCGCGTCTAGTAAATCGGATTGCGCTTTTGTAAGAGCCTGTTGCTGTAACGTTGGTTTTCGATATATATGCATCCTAACTCAATCCCCCTTTTATTGATTCCAAGCGGCTACAAATCCTGTAACTACAGGTACTTCAGCCACCCAGTTATAGGATATTACCAAGTTTTTACCTTGCGTAGCAACAAACGTAAAAATCCTCGAATTCGGGTCATACGACCATGAATTTACTGGATTTGTACCATCTGTCAACACAATAGTATTAGAGACTGCTGAATGTGGTAAAACAATCATCTGCTGACTACCTGTAGCAGTGCCTAGCGATGCGTTTGTGACCGTACCACCTGGCTTGATTAACTGCACCTTTACCGCCGAAACACCCTGCGCTGATTGACCTGGTATCTGATAGGTAAATTCGGTACTATTGATATTACCCTCATAGTTGTAGGTATCTGTACTACCCTTAACCATCGACACCCATGTTTCTGCTTGCCAATTGCACTGATAAGTAGCAAAAATTGTTACACCTACTGGAGCAGTAACAGATACTTGATTCGTGGCAGTATTGAAGTCGTATGATCCTGCTGGACTAGTTCCGACGTTTATTTGCAACGTATTATGGTTAATTCCTGTATCGGCTACTGCATTTCCATTTGAATCTTTTAGACCGAGCGTGAGAGTTTGTCTAACTCCGGTACCTGTACCAATTGGTATCATAGTTCGCTGAGTAGGCTGCGGTCTGAAGGACACAAATGCCGCCAACTGTGCATCAAATAATTTTTGGTGCTTAACTAAAAAGCGAACACCTGACATTCCTTCAGGAAATACTTCAGTATTACTCATAAGCTCTGCTAAAGTGCCAGAGACGCTAGCGTTATTGGTTCGATAATTTACGCTGACACTATTTACCTGAGCCGTTGAAGTACCTATTGACGGTGCAAGATATGTCGCTTGAAACTGGATTTTGCTTGCCTTCTGATTTGCTACAGCTGTGAGTGGCATAAATGCTGACCATACGCCTGCCTGTAATAATGATGCTGTTACTGCAACACTACCGCTATTTGTTGCCGTGACATTAGCTGTGGCATTAATTATGGTAGAATCTTGATTGGCAATAATGTAAACTGGAGAATTGGCGGTATAGGACGTTAAACTTTGATTTGAATGTCCAGTAATGCCTAGTTGCAGTGTAGGGTAAGCTGTCGACCCATCCCCCGGTGCTGTTAGAGCTATTGCAGGTGTAACTTTTTGCCCCACGAAACCCGCTACAGCTGTAATAGCTTGTAAATCTGCTACAGTATTACCTTCCGTTAGGAGTGACGTTACTGTAAGCGCCTGCGTAGGCAATACTGTAAGGGTTCCCACGCCAACTCCAGTTAATTTGTACCATATGCCGCCTACCTGAAAGGCCACTCTACGATCAGTACCCGCTGTTTGTTGTCCGGATGTAGTAAAACCATCAATTGAAGTAAAAGCTGTGCAATCAAGAGGTACTTGGGCAATAAGCAAGCCTGTCTTAGTAAGTGCAAAACTATCTGTACCATAGCGTATTGTATTTGTAGTTAACATTTATATCACCGCCCCTGTATAGTCGGGTGCTATAACGGTATTGCTGTACATAAAGCAGGTACCTGGGCCACCTGCGCCGCCGCCGCCACACCCAGGATTACCGCCGCCATAACCCGCGCCGCCACCATAACCATCTCCGCCATCTCTACCAGCAGCTTGCCCCGCGGAATAGGATTTACCCCCAAATCCACCAGTAGCCAGTATGGATATTAAAATAGTAAGAGCAAGTACATCCGCTACAATAAATAAAGAACACCCTGCAAGACCGCCATAACCTGAGCTATTCCCAAACCCACCAGTTAGCCCCGTTTTTGCACCTAATCCGGTACCATCAGCGTGACTACTGCTACCACCCCCGTCACCGCCCTTACTATATCCACCACCATCCCCCATATACCCCGTACCCGCAGTAGCATAGCCTGTTGCGATATTACCATAGGTACCACTATCATCTAAACCACCATTTCCACCAAATTGCTTACCATCTAAGATACCACCTAATCGGCTATTTGCATTTCCTGTTAACTGTTTAGTAATAAGCAGTATAGCACCGCCACCTTGGTTAAGAGGTAAATAGTCTTTTTGTTGCCCTGAACATTGGTTAGGTAAAAACGGTCTAACTACAGCATCATTTGGTAGGCCCTTTCCTGCCATATTGAGACTTCCACCTGAAATATCAATATTAGTATTAGATTTTATTACTAAAAGTCCACCAATTTTCTTAATATTATCCCAAGCTAAAGCACCTATATAACTTGAAGATATCGTTAAATTTCCAAAGCGTGGGATAGTAACTAATTGGCAAGAATAATCCACCAAAGATACAGCAAATGGAATAGGGGTAGCTAGTGTAACATTACTTCCTAATACACTTAGAATCTTTGTACAAAAAAACTTTCCTAATAACGTATTAGCTGTACCACTTGTTACTTTTGCGCTAACGTGGAACATAACTTCTGAACCTGCTACTATTGCATCATACGCCCCAGTAGATACATTTGAATTATTTATTGTTAGAACGTTACCACTTATTGCTATAACCGGAGCATAGCTGTTAAGTTGCCCTATAGGGTTAACAATATTACCTAAAATTCCGTCCCCAAAGTCTTTTATGCCCAATGTAGCTACAAGACGCGTCTTATCAGATATGCAATCTTGTGCATATAATCCTTCATCATTGGGGAGAGGGGTATTTGTGGCAATATAGCACCTGCCATAGCCTGCTCCTGCATTTTTACCTTTACTAATAATAGAAGGTAAAAAATTATTTATAGCATCTGCTACCATAAAAATAGTACTACCGCCCTTTACAGGAGTTGGAAGATTTACATTAGGACTATAAGGGTAGTATGCTACGCCTGCCGTTGTATTTCCAATACGAGTAGTAGCACCTCCTACGGAATTATCAATCAATTTAGCCCCTATAAAAACTGCACCATCACCACTATTTAATAAAAACTGTCGTGCTGTAATATGATTTTCCCAGCCCGTTGTTTTGCCTGTTGTAGTCATTTCCGTCTCTTGCGCTGTTAAGAGTCGTAGTGCTAAGTTAGCTACGGGGATACCCTTATCAACTAAGTTAATAGCCCCCCCTGATAGAACCAAAGCAGTTTTACACTTAATAGCTAAAATACCACCATACTTACTAGCTACACTATATACTAGTGGGGTAATTGAACCACTCGATAAAGTTAACGTATCAAACTGTGCTATGGTTATAGCTTGTACGACGTATGGTGTTAAATCTGCTGTAGTAAATAGCGTTGAGGGGTCTGCTGAAAGCGTTAATACTGAACCCGCTACAGCTGTAATTGTAGCCACCATATATTTACCTAGTTTTGTGGCGTCCGTGCCACTGGTTACCGCGCTAGCATGAATCATGATTTCCTTACCTACGATAAATGTTTCATAGACTCCTGTAGCTGGCGTACCAATTGTAATTTGGTTAGTACCAATAGCTGTAATAGGAGCATAACTATTTATCTGTCCTGCTGGGTTGGTAACTGCTCCTAATGTCCCAGCACCATAGCCGTTTGTAATTGTTTGATCAAAAGCCATTTTAAACCCTCCCTTAAACCAGAGTTACATTGCCGTTTGCGTCAAAAGCAATGCTACCTGATATCGTATATGATCCTGAATTTGCCTGCGAAGTGTTGAGTGCTGCCGTAACTGGATTATTGGCATTAACACCTGACCAAATTGTTGTTGGTGCCCATGTTGATACTGACTGATTACCTGCGCCCTGAGAACTGCCAGTACCTGGCTGTCCAACCGTACCCGCTACAATCTGCGCAGTTGTCCGATATAACATAGTTGCTGCAGTATTATAGGTACTGACGATATTACTGGCAAGTTGCGCCCTGAGAGTCGTACCGTTCTGGATCACCGCTGTAATCTGTACAGCTTCTTGGTTAACGCCATCAGTGACAGTGTACCAAGAGCCCTCGACGATTCCCTGTAATGTCGCCACGCCAATACTATTACTACCAGCACCAACACTAGTAACTTGACAGCTAAAAACGTCAGCGTTTGTGGTTGGCGTGAAGTCCTCGGCGATTAATGCATTATAGTCTGGATAAGTCTGCATTGCTTGCATATATAACGCCATATTAGATAATTCTCGGTTTGTCGCGTCGATCTGTGCTGCCATTACTGGAATTACGTTTGCATTTCCTCCTAGAATTGCGGATTGTGCGTCTGCTAATCCCATAGGATGAATCTTGCCATCAGCCGCTTGTTGTACCCAAAAATGTGTAGCGGTTGTTGTTTGTGGTCCGGTCTGCAACCAGTTTGGGTGTGGATTTGTATTATTGAGATGACCGGCTAGATCTATCTGAGTAGCAAATACTAGGCTCCCATTGAGTTGTGCCGTCACGTTGGAAGCCTGGCCAATTACTGTGACTATTTCTAAGATTTGTTCAACTACATCAGCACCGCCACCAGCTGGGATATAGTCCGCCGTATTACCGGCATTAGCTACTGCGTAAAGTATCTCTCCTAAATTCGGGTCTTGCGCCCAAACGCCAACCTCTCTCGCATAAAATCCGATGAGCACGTTGGCATTTTTGAGAACTGCCTGTAAATGTGACGTTCCGGTTCCAGTTACACCACAAGCTGCAATCGGGAGATCCATTTTCCACTCAATTAGCGACGTCAATGATTGTAACGTCTGGCCTAACGCTAGCGCCCCGTCACCAATCGATACACGGGTAAATTTTAATTGTATGCCGGTTTGAGCCTCATTTTGCAGCGCAAGACCTAGATTTGTCAAAGACATCCCATTAAACTGTGACAAATTGATTCCTCCTTTTTCTTATATAAAAATACGGCCACCGCAACGGATTACACCGCCAAAGTTGACCGTTTGTATTGCCAATGTTGGGACAGATAGCTTGATACGGTGCATACCGCCGATACGGTTAGTAATGCCGATAGCTATAGAGTTGTTAGCTTGCTTCGGCACTGAGAGCCCAATAGTTTGCCTGCCACCTTTATTTGTAGCAAACCCAAAATACAAACTCTTCTGACCATCAAGACCAACGGTGATATCTGTCTGAATCTGTATACCATCAAGCCATGACCGCGTATTTTTTACCGTATTAATCGCTTTTCTTAGTTGCGCATACGCGTTTTGATCCGCCATAACTCCTTTAGTCCTGATTTTAAAATGATACGGCTGACCACCATAATCAAACCATTCGAGCACTTCGCTTGGATCAAGAGCTGCACTAACAACTTCCTGAACTGCTGACGGCGTACCTTTACGCCTGTGCCAGTCGATTGACTTCAGTACCAATACCCGTTTTTTCTCAATTGCAAGCCCAGGCTCGTAAAAATCAACATGAAATTGCCAAGCAAGCTGATCTAAAATGTCCTCAGGTAGTTCATTGATTCGCGGAATTAAAATTGTTTGCTGAATAGCCATTGTCGTGGATTGTAGCTCACTGTCAATAGCGATTGCTGCAGCCTGAACTTGCGGATCATTTTTGATACTAGGCGGCAAAATATCAACTAATCGTATGGTATTTATATCAGTCGCCATTTTCGAGTCCTCCAAAAATAGCAGTCACGGTACCGACTATAGCAATTTGATAAGTTTGTAGTGCTGCATAAATCGGAGCAACCACACTCACATGACTAGCGCCGGCATTCGTTATCTGTTGGATTAGCGTTGATGGGTTTATCGATCTGCCTAATTTCGAATATTGCCATGTTTGATAATCACTGACGGCTTGTGTAACAGCCTGCTGAATAGATGTAGCCTTTGTTGCATTGTCTTGGCTGATGTAATAAGTCAGACTGATATTATAGCTGACTACTTCAGGAGCCACGACAATTACTTGATCTGTCAATGGCCGTATTGTTTTATCATTGCATACATTCAAAACCGTATTAAGCATATCTGAAGTTGGTATGCCACCATCAACCAGCAAGGGTCTGATTTCGACCTGCCCTGGCGATGGACTACGGACTGACACGTCAACAATATCCTGGGATGCTGTTTTCGCCCAAAAAATATAAGCCCCATCTGGGCCTGCTACGGAAAAGCTTTCCGGTGCCTCATGAATGCGCTCACGAAAATTATCATCTGATTCAATATCTGCCCCACCAGAACTGGTTGTTGTATTCATCACCGACTGTATATAAGGAACCGGATCAACAATCTTATTGATCTGACCGGCTAAGAATTCATTACCAATCACGCCCACCGTAGTGCATTTTGCTAAAACATCAACCGTCAGACTACCTGGTGGGATTTGTACGACTGCAGTTGTAGCAAATATGATATTACTAAGCGTGGCAGCTCTAGTTCCGATTGGAATAATGATCGTTTGCACTTGTACAGCAGACAGCGTGAATCTAATCATAGTTTCTGCAGACGAATCCTGCAAGCGCGTCGCGCCCACTAAAATACCAATATGATCAAGATAGTTTCCTGACGAATAAGCAAGTAGGTTCTGCTTTGCCGAGTAGTCAATTAGAATACGCTGTTGAACAACAATACTGGCTATTGTTAGAAGAAAAAGCCTGACTGGATCACCGTCTGCAAGTGTAGTACTAGTTAGGCTTTCATACATAGTGATAATATTTGATTCAATTGTTGTTGAATCGGTATCTGCAAAGGAAATTTGCGGTAAATTTGATAAGTTAATTGCCATTTATATAAAACCTCACTTTCGGAATCAGCTTGCCAGTCAGTGCATCCCCATCAAACTCAACACCAGTTACAACGGCGCGCGGCTCATATTTTCTAATTGCATCGACTACATTAACGGTGAATTGGCTTTTAGATACCGGGGTTGGTTTGTCGAGCATCGATGAATCTATACCAAATTCGCGATCCATGGGTACAGAAAATTTTGTAGTGCTGATAATCGTCCAGACGTTTTGAATAACCTCTTCATTCCCAGTAGCACCAAATTTAATAGTGGAATTACTAGCTGTCACAAGAAAGTCCTGCATCACTTACCACCTAACCGCTCAACATATTCTTTAAGGGTAATATCGACTGCAATTGTAAAAGCATTTCCCCTATTATCAAAATTGGATTGTACCTCAGAAATATTTTCAATTACCCATTTATTTTTACCAACGACTTTAGGACCGAGGACAAACGACATAACTTCACCAGCATCCCGCTTATCACGCAACTTTTGCATTTCTCTTTCGGGATTTATGCCAAGGGATACTGATAAATTGATCTTGAACGTAATTTGCTCCAACTCCGGCCCTACTAGCTCCAAAATCGGTTTTTGTCCGATGACTTCATGTGAGGCATACCGCATTTTCCCTTCACGTTTCAAGTCTTCAAAAGTAAATACTTTCTTGTCTGACACTTCGAAAGCAATGTCTCCAAGACTTCCTATTGCCAAGATAACGCCCCCTTATTTGTTTGGTGGAGAAGTACTGCCACCGCCGGACATAATGCCACCGTGAGTATGATTGATAAGTGATACTCCACTAACTATCACGTCCCCGCCAGTAGCATTGATCGTAACATTGCCTTTGACGTTTATATTCATGATGTGAGAGGCACGATCATACTCAATTAATGTTCCATCAGGGAAAGTTATATTTGTTTTGTCTGCTGAAACTACTGGCAAAGCTAACGTGAGCGGGTAAAACGAGCCAATCACAAACCCGCGTTGCATTCCATTCGGCAAAAATATGCAAACAACATCCTCACCGACATCTGGCAAGCAATAAAATTTATTTTTGAGTGATCCCTGGACCAGTACCGGTAGGTCATGGGATACCATGTTGCCTTTATCGGCAAATGCTACCCTAACTGTATGCTTTGCTGGATTGACCGACGATACTTTGCCATACCGGATGAGGTTCTGAAAGGTCTCATCCTGCCCTTTGCCTTTACGGCTAGTATCCATTCAAACACTTCCTTGCTTCGATACTGACAGAATAGCCTGCAGTAACTTTGTGCGTCGCTTTTGAGATGATATATTTACCATCGAACGCCCCAAAGCCGGAACAATCCGTCGTTAATCCAGCAAGGAGGCGCAGATCTCCGACAAGTTCTAGGTCTCCGACAGTTTCCTCTTTATTAGCTTTTCGTAAAGCATTTTTTGCTTTCGTTGTCGCCCTATCACTCACCTTCAGTCACATCCTCTTCGTTATCTTGGCTGCCACTTTCCTCAATATTGCCATTATTTTCGTCATATTCATCCAGCCAGCTTTCGGTATGCTCGTTCGTATTGATCATTGCCCCACTAGTACTGTTTGGATCTGTGTACTCGCCAGTAGTGGTATGCCCTGTCAGTGGATCAGAATAGGTAACCTTTGCACTTTTTGCGGTGCCGACAGTTTTAGTTTTGAAGGAATATCTCATCACAAGCCCACCATCGCGTTTGATTTCGCAGATAGTCGGATTAGATTCATATGTCCGTTCATCGAAAACGACAAGTTGTTTGTCAGTCACTTTTAATGAAAGACAGTCTTTATCACAAAGTTGCTGTAAAAAAGCTAAGTCAGAAGTTTCAACCTGATCCACACGCAAATAGGAAGGATTTGATTTTGATTCAAATAACAATGTCAGATTTGCAGTGCCGGCAATATCCCCCGCGATTTCCTGTAAACTAATCTTTTCCCATGCCCGTGTTTTGGTTTCGCCGCGCGCCGCTGATCCGATTGGCACTGAAACCGCTTTAATCGTTACTGTATGAGGTGGCCCAGCGTGTTCAATTTCATCGACCGAAAAACTACCGCAAGGCAACGTAGAGGTTTGATATCCATCATAAGCTACGATTGACGCCGTTATAGTGTCGCCCTTAGTTGGTAACCAATCTTTCATCCAAAGGCCTTCCCTGTCTTCAAGTTTAATTTGAATATCATCGGCTTTTTTTGACTCATTATCCGTATACTCAAAAGATAATAAAAAAGGCGCAATGTCCTGTGAAATATTTTTACCGTTATAGACAATATTTACAGTCGTTTTTCTTGCTGTCGGCATCAGATCACCTCTTCCATGGCGGTAAATTCGTACTGACCAATACCGGCACGTCTGGAATAGTTAGCACGATATTAGCTGGGAAAATGACGGTTTGGTTATACCGTGAGTTCGCTTCAATAATAAGATGCATATATTTTTCATTGCCCATTTGGTTGTAGGCTATTGAGTCCCACATATCGCCCTGCGTTGTGGTATACATTTTAGGCATAGCTTACACGCTCCTGCTGTGACGTCCAGGCATTCATTTGCTGCTCGAAACTGGATTTATCCTGCTCAAGAACCGGCTTTAATTCTTGTGCCGATGCATTTCCCGCGTTAATGTTCGGCGAATAAATAAAAGTATGGCCACTAGATGACTGTGATTTGCTACTGGTGATTGATGGCTTTAAAGCCGCAAATCCGGTGGGCTGTTGCTGGACTCCCATCATTTGATTCGCTCTTTGCAGTAAACCCATAGATCGCGAAGATCTATTCATTGGGATTATGGCTTCTGGACCAGCCTCAGCTACCAAACCTAAATGCGGACGGGTGAATATACCCCCTGCGGCATGTGGTGTCGCTCTGGGACCATCACGACCTCCGTCAGAAGGTGCACCGTCACTACCACTGAACATATTTTTTAGCCATGCCGCTTGATTTTTAAACCAGTCCATAATCCCTGAGAATTTATTTTTAATACCCAAAACAAATCCGTCAAACGCTGACGCTGGATCATTCCACATATTAATAAAAAAAGTTTTTATCGTTTCCCAATTCGCAACTAATAGATAACCAATAGCAATTAAGCCTGCGATACCTAAGATCACCAATCCAATAGGGTTCATCGACATCACGACATTTAACCCTGCCTGCGCTGCCGCCCACAGCCCTGTAGCAATCCGAATAGTTCCCACAACCGCATAATAGGCGACTAATTTAGCTATTGAAAACAAGCCCCTGCCAATCGACATAACAACATTTAAAGCCGTTTGCGCTGCCGACCATAGTTTTGTAGATGTTGCTAATGTCTTCACTGCACTGCCAAAAGCCATAATATCTTTACCAGCAGATATGGCATTTTTGCCCATACTAATAAAGGCCATGCCTGTTTTCAGTGCGACTAAGGCGCCGAGTGTGTATCCTAAATGATTTACTGCCGCCTGTACAATCCAATTATTTTTACCAAAGTTGATCATAGCCTGAGAAATGATTCTAACTTCTTTGATTAAATTTATTGTAGGAGGTATTGCAGCTTTTAAGCTATCTGCAAAAGATACAGCAAAGGCCTGTATATCACCCCGATTTGTTGCAATGACCTTCATTAGCTCTTCCATGCCACCAGTTAGCGCAGGCATGATTGCACTGCCGACAGTTAATTTTGCGCCTTCAAATACGGTACCCATGCGCTTTTTCATTTTGCCGTATTCGCCCGCTTGCTTGATTGTTTCTTCCGATAAAACGAGTCCTAATCGCTGGGCTTCATCACGAAGACTTTTTATCCCACCCACGCCCTGTTTGAGCATAGGCATCATTTTGAGACCTTCCTTGCCAAACAGGCCGACAGCTATGCGCGTTCTCTCTGCTGGATCAGTTACGCCACTTAGGGCTTCGGTAACTTTCATAAGTGCCTTATCGGGACCCATAGCGTTCAATTCTTTCGCCGAAAGGCCTATCTTTTTTAATTCAGCCCCTAATCCGCTTTTACTACCATCTTTTGCTTTAGCTAAACTTACAACCATTTTGTTCATACAGCCATTGAAGCTATCAACATCCATGCCTGACATTTTCGCCGCATAACTTAACTCTTGAAATCCTTCAGCCCCAAATCCTAGTTTCATCCCGGCTCTTGCCTGCGTTGCAGTGGACATTACATTGTTAGCGAGTCCCATGGCCGTTGCATAATAGCCGGTGACTGCAGCTGTGCAAGCACCTGCGGCAATAGCTACCCCTTTAAACGCCGATACCGCCGACGTTTTAAATTTATCCGCCGCCGCATTCAAATCAGCATAGACAACCTTTTTTGCTCTCAATTTATCCATTTCTGCACCAAGTTTCCGATGATGCTCGGCTAGTTGTATGGTAGATACACCAGCTTCCTTCATTTCCGCTCGTGTTCGTGACAATTCTTTCTGCTGGTCAGACAATTTGCCTTTCAGCTTTCCAGCTTCATCCTTCGCTTTACTAAATGCCTTTTCCATCGTTTTTGTTGGATTTTCAGCCGCTTTCATTTCAATTGCAAGAGCTTTAACCTTTGCCTGGGCTGATTGGAATTGCTTCTCAGTACTAAGTAATTCACGCTTTAAACTGTCGAAACGAGTAACTTTACCCTGATCAACGGTTAATTTCTTAATTTGGCCATCAACATTTTTAAGTTGTTTTTGTGCCGTCATAAAGGTAGAGTGAAAATTTGAGCCTAATTTTCCGGCTAATTGGAATGCGATTTCGTATATTTTAGCCATTCGCATCACCTTCTTCGGTGTTTTTATTTATAAAATCGTACCATATCATCAGTTTTTTGAGCGGAATTGAAACCCAATAACCGATCCCCGTATAAGCATCCGATCGGCAAAGATTTAGGCAGACAATTCGTACTGTCTGCCCAGGTTGTTTCCCAATCCCTATACGTTTAAAAAACTTGCCGACTCCTGTGTGGCCTTCGTAAAGTCTCTAGCCGATAGTTTCCGCATCATACCGTAATCGATATTAGCTGCTCTCGCAAACACCGCTGCATTGTAGGCTTTTGATAGGTCAATGATCGGCACGACAACCCCTGCCATCGTAATTTCAGCTTCAGCAGTTAGCAAATCATCACCAGTAAGATTGTCAAAATCATATTCTAACTCATCATAGTGTTTGCCATCGTAATCGATCGGCTTTTTTAGTTTTAATTTCATGTTGTCCTCCTTAGCTTAGTCCCAGGTCACTACGAACACTGGCCAAATAATCAACACCATTGATAATACAAATGAAATTATATTTATCAATTTCAATAACCACATTGCCATCGATGGAAATTTTAATATAACTGACTTCAAATTCGTTTTTGGTATCAGTTTGGCCACCAACAACCAATTTACCTAGAGACGTTTTCTTAGGTGTTGCTTTGCACGTAATTTTGACAGGCTGCGTGCTAAAAGTTCCCGCACCAGCGTCATAAATCTGCTGACTGCCACGGAATTCAAGATTGTGCGCAGCAGGAGCAGCGAGTTGAATAGCTTCTGGTTTAATTGTACGCCAGCTAATTGTCAAAGCCATTGCGGCGTAATGGCCTAAAATTGGAGCGTCAACTTCACCAGCAATCCCTGCCCCTTTAACTTTTTCGGTCAATGTGTCAAGAGACGGAAGGTCTACACCAGCAGTCCCGAGCAGCGTACTTGCGTCTAAATATACCATGTAATTAATCATATTTTCAGGTAGTATCAATTAGCTCACCTCCTATTTAAACAGCGTCGATAGATACGACGTGTCATATTCTAAAATGTCCTCAATATCCTCAGCCGGAGTCGGCGGTGTCATATGAGTATGAAAAGTCATACCACCATTCAGCAAGCTTGTTGTTGGATTTTCAGTTGATAGAAATTCTACGCGCCCACCTAGGATAAACCCTCGTGCTGCCAACCCATTCATTCGTATATTTTCACTATCGACGATACTTTCGACAAGCACCCTGTTCATTGGCTTGTCTACTTTCTGCCAATAGGTTTGGATGAATGTATTGCCCTGCCAGTCAAACATACGCCGGATAGAAAGGAAAGAATCCTTAGGGTCAGTGTTTGCCGGATAAGCTGCTGTCCGGTTTCCCCATAGCTTCCAACCACCAATCCAATTCAGTGCCGTTGCAATGCCCTGACTGTTTAAATAGTTTGCTTCATCAATACCAAATGTCACTTCAGTTCCATCTGCCAGCACTAAACTATTCATTTGTAAGTTTTTATTGGATGGCGATTCGTAAGGTATGTCATCATTACCACTATCGATCAGACAGTTCAGTCCAGCTACCTGCGTGGACATGTGGAATACCTTTTCACCTAGGCTGACTTTTGGCCAGCAAACATATTGACGCGAAAACACGTAATTATTTGTATTTTTCCATGCTGGTGCATCTGAATATTTTTTGACAATATCTGTTGGTATGTCAACTAGTGATATACACCGAAACACGCCATTAATTGATCCGGCCTTCGCTTCCATAACAGCCGCTACTTCTGGTTTGGTAGACCAATACGGGGCACATATCTGACCAGGTACGACCCGATATTTAGGGAATACTTGGCTAATCAGTTCTAAGCCTTTATAACTACCAGTAGTAATATCTACCCCGCCAATAATATCGGCTGAAGTAACCATTGTTGGATCAAGTTGCGTATAGCTTGCAAATAGCGGTGCCGTATCGGTAGTAATTGTCCCTAATTTGATCCTCGAAATAATCAAAGTACCATCGTCGGCAAATGTCGCCGTGTAGTCAGTCCCACTCGCTAACGGCAGTCCTCCCGATGTTATTGAAATTTTCAAGGTACCCATTAAAATCCCAGCAGGTAATTTGCCTTGCCCAGCAGATAAGTTTAAATTAGCTGTAGCTGGACTCACAATCGTTTTGATGTGTTTCCCCTGGTCTATAACATTCACAAATACAATCGGAGCCACAGCAAAAAGCGAAAAATGCGAGTACATGAATTCGCATAGGGTGTATTTCCCCCAATCATCCGAATAACCTAGAGCCGCAACGGCTTCAGCATATGTGTAAGCCAATACTGGCTGATTCGTTATGCCTTTGCCGTCAGCTGCTAAATTGATCGGCGCTGTGCCAAAAACAACAGGGATGCCAGCACTGGTCTGCACTGGCGGTACGATTGAGGTTGGAACCTCGGATATATAAATTCCATGTCTAAAACCCACCTAGATCACTCCTTTCCAAGATGATTTATAACTGTTAGATATTGGCTTGCTTCCACGCTGCCTTTTTGTCCCAAAGCTATGCGTATTTCTGCAAAGTTAACAACTGGAACAAACAACGAATTAATCGCTGGACACTCTTTCGCAAATTCTTTAATGCGCTCTGGTAAGCCGCCAATAAAGACCTGATACTGCCTAAGTCCCCATTTAGGTGGCAGTGTCGGTCCGCAATATATCAATTGAACATTTACTGGTTGCTCCGCAGGTATTTGTTCTTCATCCAAAATATTTTCCTCCTATTCATAAACCCATATCAAAAATTTCCTGTACCATTGGCACGATATATGGTATTGTCATTTCTCCCTGCCAAATTGGCAATCCGGTACCATCAGGCGCTTTCCACTTTAGTGGATAAGTTGCTCTATACCGATTTGCCAGCATTGGTGCTGCGTAAATTTGCCTCTGAATCATAGCCATCACATTGATCGTATTTCGTGGCCCAATTTGCGGGTCAAATGATACTGTACGAACGGCAATAATCATTTTATTTATAGCCTTAGATTGATTTTCGGCTATATTCCAGTCCGATTCGCCTTCATCATAGCGGACTAAGATGCAAAATTTTTCATAATCTTCAAGTTCATCCGTTCGTTTTGGTGGCAAAAATCCTCTTATAACAGTCAATGGCCATAGAATTCCTTTTTCATCTTCAACCTGATAACCATTGACTGCATTGCTAATAAAATCACATAAACCATCTAATAACAAAGGATCAATCATATTTTGTTTTGCCACCTCCTAATATAAACGCTATTTCATGATCGATACGTTTTTGGAATCGATCATTCGTACCATCCATAATATACTTTTGTATAACTGGCTCATCAATCATTTGGGGAATTGCTGGTCCATACAACTCTTTAACTGGCAGCCGTTGCTTTCCAGCTCTAAGCGCAACACCAACCTGCCCACCTGACATCCTCATGATGAACGCTCCCGGGATTGGTTTACCTCCTGATTGTTTGACCGATGCCCGTAAAACTACGCCCGGCTTTTGTTGGCCGGGCTTATTTGGCGTTACGCGAAACTGAATTAATGGAATCTTACTGCCTTTTGCACTTACCGATGCTTGAAGATTGGTTTTTGAGTGTGTAGCTTTTATGACTTTCCTGACTTTTCCAGCTTTAATATCATAGGTGCTTGTCACCTGCGTTACTATGTCTGTTTTTACGCCATCAATAGTACGATTCAGCGCCCTCATAATCGCTTTAGGCGCACCATTTTCAATGTGACTGAGTGCAGTATGCGCCTTGACAATTTCAGCACTAAGATCAATCATACGTCCGGTACATCCACACGGATTTCAAGCATTCCCATTTCATCAATGCATTTGGCAACGTTATATTGTTTGCCGTCTAGAATCAGGAGTTGCCCCCGGATTGGCTTTCTAGCAATATCTGATTTGCTCATAAAAATAGTGAGTGACGAATTATATACGCCATCCCACTGCTTTTCATATTTATCTGATATAGTTTTTTCAACAACAACGACAATATCATATGTAACGCCTTCAAGTTCAATCTTATGCTCATCCGCAAATTCATCAACATTCAGAAACATACGTACATTTGCTGCAATCTGCTCTTTTATTGACAAGATATCACCCCACCATTACTTTATAGCTTGATCCATTTGTGCCGCTCATGACTACGTTATTAAACTCTAAAAACGAGTCGTCAAATACCTCCGCAATTTGTAATGTATTAGTTAAACTCGAACTGCCTTTTACGCTAAATGTTAGAGCTGCAGCACCTGTATTTTTTACTACTAACCGAGTCATTACACTGGAAAACGTTAAAGTATCGGCAGATGTCCCTGCAATAGCTCCCGTGATTATTTTTTGTAGCGGAGGTTTGTTTGCCAATACTCCATACACATACTCTGCCATGTCAACCACCCTTTCAAAAAGAGATTAGCAGGGATTTCTCCCTGCTATAATTTAGTTATTGAATTTTATATATCCGATTGTAACGCCAGCTGATTTTGGTTTTGCAGCATAGCCAATAAGTATATTACTAGCGACAACATTTGTCAGACAACCATTTGTAGTGTCCCAATAAAGTTTATCAAGAGTTGCCCAACTGATTGCTGATGCCGCTGGAAGTTGGTATAAACCATGAACAACCAGTGGCCCAGTTGCACCTACGGCAATCCCGTTGCCAGTTACGACGCCGCAAGCACCCGTACCGATTACTACATCTCCATTATTCAGCGTAGACGCGCCACTATTGGTATAATCTAAAATATCTCCTTCTCCGATATAAACGCCCGTAGGATTAGTTGCACTCATTTATCATTACCTCGCTTTTTTATTAAAATTGCGCCGTTAGTAAACGACGCATCGATCATTTAACAGATTTTTAATTACGCACCAGGATTTTTAAATAAACCTCTCCAGTCAAGAGCCTTTACGCCATACTCAATACGGATTTTATAGGTTACACCATCGGTTTGGAATCCATTTTGCTGTTCAATGTAAGGAGTATCTTGGCCGTTTAAAAATGCTACCTCAATGGTATCAGTAATAGACGGATCAGATGCTAAATACCAAGCAGCAGGATTGGAAACATCCAGCAATGGATCAGTAACTAATTGAACAATATCTTGCAGGACGTTCACCGCTCCAGCATTGGGCGCAGTAGGATCAGCAACAGATTGTAGTAACTGTTTGGCCCCAAACATTAACGCAACAGGAGACAATAGGAATTTAGGACGGATATTAAGAGGTATATTGGTTTTTAAACCCGTTTGTAACATCATTGATTGGATAGCTGCCTGCAAACTAGCTTTCGATGGCGCTTGTTTTAAAGCTGTTGCAAGATTGCTATGGGTCGGATCAAAAAGAGCCGTACTATCATAGCCCATCTTTGGATTGCTATTTAAAACAGAATATACATCCTGATTGATTGCCATTCGAGCAGCGGCTGCCCAACGGGCTGGAAAGTCAACCAGAGCATGCATATCATCATTTAAAATATCCTCACGGGTGATAGTAAACAAATTACCTCGTTTAGATAACTGAATCCACTCGCCGGCGTCTGTTAAGGTAACAAGTTTGTATTCAGATCCTTTACCGACGTTATCCAGTAACGGTACTTCGGATAACTGCGCCCTCAATGCTGGTTTGTAATCGTTAAGCGTTCCGTGTTTAGTCCATACAGGATAAGTTACAGGTGCGTATTGGTAAGCGTTTTGCATGGCCTTATCAGCTACATTTTGCAAAATATACGAGAATACGGAGGATTGTACCATTTCGCGGCATAATAAGTCGCGGTCGAAACTTTCAAATCGTTTACCTGTTTTACGTTCGTGGATTACGCGACCTAAGTCCATCAATGTTACTCCGCGCAATGCTTCATAGCCTGGTGCTGGTTTTTCAATCTTCATACCTGAACGCCATTTTAAGGCATCGGCTGCAGCAGCGCGGAATTTTTCTTCATCATCAGCAAGAAATTCAATTGATGGGGTTTGGGGAACTGCAGGAACCGCGCGACTTGCGATATCATCCATGATTGCTTTACGAGTTGCATCTACGGTAATTTCCTTACCAGTAAATTCATCCTCTTTTAATTGAGTCTGATTGCCAAAACTTCGGAACATGGCGCGAATTTCAGTCACCCTTGCGCGTTCAGCTTTCACAGATTCGTCTTGTGCTGCCTTTATTTCAGTAGTGGTTGTTTTCATTGTCTTTCCCCCTATACTTCTTTTTGGTTTATCATTCTCGGTATCTTCTTCGGAATCTTCAGGATCATCATCTTCATCTGGATCGTCTGTGGTTTCTGGATCATCCTCATTATCAGGATCTTCACCCTCGTCTTCATCAGGCGGCTCTGGATCAGCGGCTTTTATTTTGCGTTCAATTGCCTTTTCTACCATCTCGCCAATTTTACGCTCAATATCGTCTGCACTACGCCCAACACCCACGCTGGCATCTGCTGGAATACTAACAATACTTATTTCAAACGGCTCCCATGTACGAGCAACTTCACAAGGCCCTTCATATAATCCACACGTTGACATTGCCCCATCGTCTACGGATTCCCAAACTGATACACGATAGCCAACTGACACGCCTTTCAGTGTGCCGCTTAACACTTTTTGATAAATAATATCGCTTGCTTCATCGGTATCAAATTGGATATTAGCTGTCCCCTTCATGGACTTACTATCAATCGCTGGATTCAATACCTTCCCAATCACTTGATTAGGATCGTGATTAAATAAAGAAACGCCAATATCACTCAAACGAGTAAGATCAACGTTTCCAGCAGCATGCCCTAATATTTCGTTATAATCTCCGTCCCACCAATCATATCGCCGCACACTTTGATCGCTAGAAAATGACACTGGCACTGTTCGCGTCTCAATGTCGATACTCTTGGGATCAATGGATACGTCACGATAAAACGACTGGTTAATCATTCTTTTCTTGTCTTTTCCCATTTATGTCCTCCATTTCCTTGACCTGCACTTGTACGACACCAGTTGCAGCATCAATATCAATACCATTTTCTTTAAGCAAAACGCGTTCTTTAGCTTGCTGTGTAATAATACTTTTATAATCCTTACCTTGTTCAGCGCAAAGTTCCTCTAATGTTGTCATGCCCATTGCATACTCCATTTTACTAGCCTGTATGTCCTTAAGAGGATCAACCCAATCCCATCCAGGTGGTAGCCATTTATGTTTTAGATATTTACTCTTATTTGTGAAAAAATCAGGAATTTTTAAACGTCCACACATAACCGCTGAGGTAATAACCTCTTCGTAAACTTCGCGGTTACAGTGATCTATTAACCATTTCTGAATTGGTTGATAAGTTTTCCTATCCTCTAACATACTGTGACGAGCAGATGAATAGCTAACCTGCGAAACATCGCGACTTGTTGACTCGTAACTTAACCCCTGACCAGCAGAAGCAATACGGTAATTTGTTTGCACAAAATCTCTAGTATTTGTATTTATACCTGATGGACTAGCCACATTCATTTTTTCACCAGGTAGTAAGTATTCCATCATACCAGGTTCTAAATAATCTTTACGGTGCTGGTTCTGATCTTTTTGCATTTGCCCAGTTCTTCCAATCATACCCTGCGGCGTAGTCTCAATAAACATAGCAAAGCAGGCCGATATACGAGCCTTAACCCGTTCGGCCTCTAAGTAATCACCAATATCTTGTATTGATTCAATGCTAGATGATAATAACGATATACCCCGAACTTGTGTAACCCTCTGTTTCGCAAAGAGATGGATAACCTGCTCGGCTGGTATTCGCATTGACTTTACATCATAAATGTAATAATCCAAGGTAGATTGTCGGAACCAATAAGCTACTGGTCTTAGCATGGTATCAACTTCAATGCCTGAGTAAATCCGATTGCCATTCTCATTATTCTCAAACAACGTGGTATCAAACATATCCGCTTCTATGAGTTGCAATCGAAATGGTATAAATTTTGCAGTTGGATCGTGAATTTTAACAATTGCAATATCGCCGTCAACAATAGTACGCCTGAGTTTCATACGAAGCATTTCTGTAAATGTTAATTGCCCAGTTACATCACAGTTTTTTTGTTCACACCATTCTTTCCATACATCTTCTAACTGTTGATTTAATTTATCATCGTCAGTTTTAGCCTGCACGTTGATACCTAAGCCAATTACATTTCGTTCAAACGGATTAATAACTGATTTTGCAATGTCATTATTGCGTTCAAGGTCACGGGCGATTAATAGTAGCCGCTGTCGATAAGGCTTATCTACCAATTCACCACTGCCCCATGCTGCATTCCAACGATTGTTAAACCGATTAATCATCCCCGCATCGTAGTTGCGTTTTTTTTCAACTACATCAATTGCCGTTTGATATTGCAGTCGCTCAAGTCCAGCTTTTGGCGATACATAAGAGATTAATCGACCAAGGATGTCCATGGCGGTATACCTCCTCGACGTGTAGGCCATGCCGCATAGGCGCGAGTTGTGCCACCCAATGATAGATTTTCATAAACTACCTCTTGTTGAAGATTTTTTCGCATGGCTTGCAATTTACTTAAGTCAGTTTTACGATACTTGCGTTGACCGATACTAAGTTCTTCAGCACCTGACAGCAATTCAGCGATAGCTAGTTCAACCTGTGTTAATAAATCTTGAGCACTCATGATTAATAACCCCCTTTCATTTGTTTACGCATTGCCTATCACCTCCTTGCGGCAAAAAGAATAAGAAACACATTCAAGTTGTCACCTTATGATTTATTTCTAAATAAGTAAACATTACTAGACACAGCACTATCGGCTCCCATGTGAACACCGTCATTAGCAATAATTCCAACTATGCACGTCATTCTATTCTGCCCCTTCCAGGGACTTAAACCCAATCAACTTTCCATCATCGTCAAATTCAGCGGCGATATAACCAGATTCATTTTCATTAACTCCAAACAGGCCATTTATAATACCAAGTAAACCGATCTCATATCTAACCGGTTCTCCTCCATAAATATGGCGTCTTTGAATTGCCTTAACTTGAATCGTTGGATGCCCTGCTAATTCAGCATTGCACGGAACTCGGTTATTAATTAACCATTGGATAGTTCTGGCATCAAGTTTAAATGCCTCATTAAGCACCTCAATAGCCTGTTCGATTGTTATACTCTTCTTTATTTCTTTTGCCATAATTATTGTCACCTCTTCATCCAATTTCCTGTATTGCCCCGACTCCCTGTATCACCTAACCACTTATTACTCTGTTTCGGATCTGGCTTGCTCATTACAATCTCAGGTTCTTGCAAATACCTCACCCCCGCAATCTCTGCTGCAAGTGCACAGTTAACTTCAACATCAAGCATGTGATTTTGTGCATGGCTACTAATCGGCTGCCATTCATACGTAACACGCCCTTTTTTGTCTTTGATTTCGTTTTTTTGTTCAGCGCAGATCATGTCAGCATATCGCTGATCGCATCCTTGATAAACATTCCATGATCCTGGTATACCAGGCGCAATCGTTAAACGACCGGCTACAAAATCTTTAAATTGATTCGAGTCAAATACATATAGCCGTAACCCAGCATATTTATCGATCATTGAAACGCTGTGTCGTGACCGCATTGGCTTTGACGATCCCTTAGTCGGCAAGCACACGTCCATATGCATCGCGCAAAACTGGTATACTTCATCAGCATTATATCCAGAGTCAATACATGCAAGATTAATATGCGCAACTTCGCCCCAGATAGATGGATAAGGTCTGTCCATAATTGTTTCTATCTCGGCCCATGTTTCAACACGTCCATAATCAACGAGCCACGATGTTAATTTTGGACCCCATGCACGAACTCCCCACCAGAAATGATTCAGCTGTACGTCAACGCCTAGCGTAAGTAACTGCGCTTGTTCAGGGAATGTACCCCGTTCATATTCAAGTTGTTTTTCAAGAACGATATTAGCCTGCATTTTACTTGATTTATTTTCCCACGGTTCGGCAAGCCACGAGTTAACGAAGTTCATTAGTTCTTCAGGGATATCTTTCGACGCTAAGAACTTCGCAGCTACATCTCCAAAAGTTACCCATGGCGAATAAATTGAATTAATATGGAATCCAACAGACCGCACACGACCAATTGGGGTATTCTCTGCCTCCCAATCTCCCCTGCGGAGCATATCCATTTTATGCCGGTCATCAATACGACCTTGGCAATGTTCGCATTCATACCATGCTGAAAATTTAACTAAAGCAGGTTCGACCATGCCTTCTGGCCATTTAATGCCGCCGCTTTCACCTTTCTTTTGCGGTCTGAACTTCAATATTTGTCGGTGCCCGCAATGAGGGCAGGCAATTTTATATTTAAATCTCGCATCTGCACTCTCATAAGACCGCCAAATGTTCCCTGTTGCAACTGTTGGCGTTGACACTTTAACAATTTTACTATTGAAGAAAGTCTTAGTCCGTTCACCAGCAAGCTGTATAGGACTCCCTTCGTTACCAGACCATTTTGGAAACTTATCAACCTCATCAAAAAAGACGTATCGAACAGGTCGAGACGCCAAATTAGAAGGAGAGTTTGCACCAAGAAGCGCAATATACATATTATCAAATTGTAATTCGAGTTTTTCACTCGCTCGCTTATCATATCGACCTGCAAGGGCTGGCGAGAGTTGAATCATTGGCTCAAGTCTATTCTCACTTGTAAACTCTGCAAGTTTATCTGTTGGATAAACAATGACCATTGGCCCTGGATCTTGATCTATAGCAAAACCAATCATATTTTGCTCAGCAACCGTCTTACCCAATTGCGATCCGCCGACAAAAGTAATATCTTTAATCTCTTCGTCATTGAAAGCATCCATAATACCTTTTAAATATGGGGTTCTTTCAGTTCGCCACGGCCCTGGCTGAGCAGAATCCTTTTCGCCAAGGATGCGAAACTTGTCAGCCCATTCAGAGACTGTTAATTTTTCTGGAGATTTAAATATGCTTAGTGTTTTATCTATAAACACATGCCAATTATTTTTTCCTTTGGACGTACTCGCCATTTTCTGCGATTTGGTCAAGCGCATTATACACGACATTATCAACCACCTTCTTGGCTACTAGCGCAGACTCTGGATCTAAACTATTTAACTCTATCGCTATGTTATGCCCCATCGCAAGGAACGATTTTTTCAGAACCATAAATAGTCTTTTTAAATCAGCGGCTACTTCTTCAGTTGCTATATAACGACCTTCTGTTACTGCTAACTTAATTGCTTCTTGCGCAGCCTTAGATTCTTTCCAATCTGCTTCCGCTGTAATTTTTCTTATCTCAGGACTTTTATCGCCATCTTTAGAACCTGCACCATTTTTCCATTCAATTAGTTTTTTTATATCCCATTTGCCATAGCCTTCTTTTGGAGCTCCGCGCTTTTCCCATTCAGAGAGAGTTCTCGAACTTATTTCAAAAAACTCGCAAGCTTCAGCATTTCCGCGAACCCACCATTTACTTGATGTCTTAGAGGATGTGTCTTTTTGTGGTGGACTTTTTACACTATTCTTAGTTGGCAAGTTCGAACCTCCAAAAATATATTTTATCCAGACGAATGTTGGGATTCGTTAGACCCGCAACTACCCCACCCGGTCAGGAAGTACCTTTTGTTTCCAGGAGACGCCTACCACCATGATCGCCGCACCACCAATCTCTTACCATCGACCGCAACAAGACACACGCCCCACCATGTAGCACTAGCATTAATAGCCCCAAGTATGCTAAGCGTATAACCATCGCCATCATTAGCATCCTTCCATTGGCACGGGCTAGTCTCAGCGCGTTGTAGGTCAGTTGTACGCCAGCGTGGCTTTAATAGTTGTTTGATAAGTGACTGCATTACCAACACCCTCCCGCTATCTCTCCCCCAAAAACTTATCTAAAAGCTTATTACCCATCTTCCTAAACCTCTGATATGCTTCATTGCCTGGATCATTACTCGGTCCTAGGTAATCCTTTGGTGATTTACTTAACGCAACCTTATACATGTTAAAAGAATGATCGGCTTTAAGGTTACGAGCAAGACCACTAGGTCGTTCATCTGCCAGCAGTAATTCACGTAAATGCCTATGCTCTATAGCAAACATTGAGTTATAACAAAGCATTGCCCAGTAGCATTCTTCATGTGTTGGCATATGGTTGTCTTTGGCTGATTCGATTATCTCGTATAATGTTCTCAATTAATTCCTCACCTTCCACATTTTATAAAGTCAATCGGTTCACTATTTCTCATCATCTCTTTATACTCAGCCTCATACTTGCGCTGATACGACAAACAAACGAGGTCTGTACTAAGACTGATTTTCTTAAGCTTACATCCATCGTTGCCGTTATGATTCTTGCAACCAATCTCAGGACAATTTGCTATTACATCTATCACAGTACACACCTCTCTTGTTTTTTTGGTAAAAGAAAAGCGCCCTATTCGGACGCTTAGACTTATATAACGCTACCAAGAACTTTATGTTTTAAAAATTTCCCATAATCCTTTGTTACCACCAAAATATCGATTGGTCCACCACAAGTAGCTACACCATCTTTAAATCTTTCATACTTTATAGTTAGGTCAATTAAAAATTCTGCTAAATCAACTGCATCTTTAAGTGGCATGACATCAAACCATATATATGTTTGGGGGTCTAATACTAGCAATTTAGAGATTGCCAATGTTTCACCCTTCCAAGAAATCCCATAATTAGGATTACCATTTTCATGTGGAATATTTTTATGGATAACTGTGGCCGATGTTATTTCAGCAAAGTATTGAGTATCATTATTTTTGTAGCCTACTAAAAAAAGAATAACACCATCAGCATTGTTTTCTTTTAGGCTGTTCATTAACCTATTGGCAATTTCCTCAATAGATTCAGAGCCAGTTAACTGTTCTATTTCGAATTTGCGCAAGAAATCTGCTATTGATGAATTATTAATAAAAGCACTTCCACACGTTGCTATACCAACACGCTTTTTTGATAGTAAGAAAACTTTTTGATTATTATCACTTAGTGAATATACTTCTTTAATTCCATTTCCTCTATCAGCGGTATGAGTAATCCTGCTATCTCCTGTAAGGACTATCCCTTCGGGTACATAAACACAAGAAATAATTGACATATCTACAAATCTCCCTTCCACCAATTTCTTACATACTTCGTCAAAAGGTAATATTATCCTCTAAAAGTTCTTAACTCCTGAACTTTTAGATCAATAAGTTACTTTATTCATTAATATTGCTTAGCAGATTAATGAACATACCTCATGTCCCCAATCCGCTAGTTTTACATTGGCAATTCCCAATATAATTACAATTATCAAATATCTTACAATCTACCTTAACTTCGAATCGTTTTTTAAGTTTTAAATAAAATTCGTATGCCATGCGTTCATCCATCGTATCTATATCGATATTCACTGCCTCTGCTATATTAGCTACCATACCCTCACCCCCAGTTAATTTTAATTCCAAGGTCAATGTCCATTAAAGTACGCTTTTATGTACTAATTTTTAAAAAGAATTTTGTTGGTCTCAACCTCTCCATAAATGTTTCTTTTTCTTTGTTGAACGTCCATTAATTATCTTTGACTTTTAAAGACACAAATGTTATATTATTGGTAGGATATTCATGAATGGGAGATTTTGAAAATGCGTATAGCTTATATCCGTGTATCAGCTAAGGATCAAAATGTTGCTAGACAATTAGAGGCCATGAAAGATCATAACATTGATCGTTTTTATGAGGACAAGTTGAGTGGCAAAGACACCAACCGAGAACAATTACAATCCATGCTACATTTCGCACGAGAGGGCGACATAATTTATGTTGAATCATTTAGCAGGCTAGCACGTAACATGTTGGACTTACTCACTATAATAGATCAGCTCGCTAAGCAAGGAATCGGTTTTGTAAGCCTTAAAGAAAATATTGATACTACAACGCCAGCTGGTAGGCTGCAACTTAATGTATTTGGTGCTATCTATCAATTTGAACGTGAATGTAGTAAAGAACGCCAGCGTGAAGGCATTGATATTGCATTAGCTGAAGGCAGGCCCTACGGTAGACCAAAACTAGAGGTTAATGAAAAATTTATGGAAGCCTATAAAAAATGGAAGCTTAAAGAAATAACCGCCGTGGCCGCTATGAATATGGCTGGTTACAATAAGAGCACTTGGTATAACCGCGTGAAGGAAATTGAATCTTAGATACCTAAAGGCCAGCATCATTGGATAATGTGAAGCTGGTCTTTTTTATTTTTTTAGCCTCTAAAAGTCCTTAACTCCTGGACTTTTAAATCAATAAGTTTCTTTACTCCCTGGTACTGCTTGTCACGTCCTTCTAACTCCGCCTTGCCCATTATTAAAAGTACTTCTGCCTGCTCTAATGTTGTTGCTAACTCAACCACGTATGGTTCACCTTCAGCCATAGCCTTAAGAACGGTCGTTGTCTTAATATCTTTATGCATTACAATAGCTTTAGCTAATGCTTTCTTATAAGCTCCCTGTGCTGATTTAAAGCCAACCTCGTATCCACCAACAATCTTGGCTTGTCTTGCGACCTCATTCGATAGCCTGCAACCTAATTGATATAGCTGAGTTGCTTCTATTTCCTCAGGTATAAACTCTGGTAATGTGCTTGGATCATACGACACGCAACCACCGCCTAATTAACCAATCAAACATTAACTCACCCCTTTTAAATAATCTCTTAATCTCATTCTCAGCACATGACCATCTCTGCCATGCGCGGCAACATGGCAAGTATGACAGATTGTCACGGCTTTATTAATGATATCCTCTTTATTGCTTCCCCCTGGTTCATGATGGACCGGGTACTCAGACGAAACAAAAGACCCGCACAATACACAATTGCATGAGTCTCTTTGTCTAACAGCATCAACAAAGCTCCGGAATGTTTTACCTGTTAACCTTATTTTCTTTTGTTTCTGCATTATCTCAGCACCCCACTGACGTGATTATCTTTACGACCGCCTTTAAACTTTGTCATTAAACCATTGATGTCTGATTCAGAACACTTAGTGACACACCGCCCGTCTAGATACATAACTTTAGTGGCAGTACATCCCTTTTGCTTTGAGTATATACACTTACGATCATTACATCCTAGACCTTCCACGGGTATCACCTCATTTTTTGTACTAAAAAATGGCATCACCCGTACATATTCGTACAGCGATACCGTTAACCGTTGATTATATTGGGTTTATGAGTAGTCTAAATTTGTATTAATTCGGACATGTTCGACCACCTTTAATACAAGGCATAAGAAAAAGCACCCCCGAAAGGATGCTTTAGTTATTTAATTACTGCTGACACACACTATCCCACGTTATGTAAACTAGATATCATGTGTCCCACATCCACATAATAGCACTTTGTCAAGTTAACTTCAACTATTTTTTAAATTATTTCGCTAAATCTTTATATATTTGAGCAGTAGATTTTTTCTGCATCAGTCCTTGCTTGCTACTACCCTTGCTTTTACTGCTGCTCTTAATCCCCTTAGTATGCATTACAATGCTGGATACGTCTTTATTTCTATCGCATGGCAGGTTCTTTTCAAACTCTTGCCTAATCACTTTACTATCACTAATTTCAGTGGCAAAAGGAGACACCCATGTCCCGCAATCAGGGCATTCTAGGTGCGCAGTCTGTTTATAGTAGATCATTCCAGCTTGGCAACTAGGGACAGGACACTGCATATCACGTGGTACAAAGTTATTACGCCCATCACCACATTTCTTACATCTTTCATGCTCTTTATGATTAGTGCTCCAAAAAATACAACCACCACAGCTTCTTCGTTCCATTCTCTTACCCCCACATAAATTTAATACAAGCGCACAGATAGGGCGGTCCTAGCCGCCCTTTATAAATTGGGTTTCCTGATTATCGGGTTGAAATTTAATTTTTTAATTAACATAAGGATTCTGTTCGTAAAGAATATTGCTGAAAATTAACTGAATACATATAAAATGCATTATTTCGTATTTTATTTTCAACTCCTTACCATCCATGATACTTTCGACAATCATGTGCAGTATCCATATATAATAACCGTGTAACTTCAAATTTTTCTCCACACTCTGCACAAACTTGCCATGTACCAAGTAATGGTTGTTTTTCACATATTCCTGTTATATCACAAGTATGACAGTCACTAGGAACACAGCAATTTCGATGAAACTTTTCCCATCCAGCTTCATATGCAATATCAGGTACTATTCCTACAGGTAAAACTATTGCCTCATTTAATGCCTTATCATAAGCCTTTAATCTATTAATTGCTTCATCAATAATATTTGATTGTGTATTATCACCTTTGTTCTCAAGCATCTTTTTTACACATAATAATTCTTGTATAAATTTAATAGTAATTGTTTTGGACATTTTTCTTACCTCTAAATTATTCATAGTACACCACTCCAGTTAATTATGTTAATTAACTTTCAACCCTAAAATCCGCTTACCCTATAAATTAGAGTTTTTTTATTTGCGACTGCAATCTCTTAATCTCATAATAAGCCGCTAAAATTATTTCAGGCTCCGAAGCAAGCGTAAACATTACCAGTCGGATATCATTTTGCGCTGCTGCCATACCGAGTCTTTTAAGTTTTTCTAAATCCATTACTTACCCGCCCTTCCCTTTTTAGACTTTTATCCTTCAAAAATATTTTTTCCTACCATTTCAAACAATTCTTTATCTACTGTTTTTATCAATAAAGCTAAAATCCTTATACGTTCAGTGGTCTCAGTTTTTTCATCCGATGATATTTTTAGTTCTTGCATACGGCTTCGTTCTGCCATGCTTACTTGTGTCTCTAATAATCCTTTAATTTTTTTTACAGCATCTACAGTCATTTGTGATGATTTTATAAAAAGTTCATCCTTTGGCTCTTTGACCTTTTTTACATCTTTTAATTTTGTTGCACCTGTTTGCTGGTGCTGCTCATAAACTGCTTTTTGGTCTTCTACTGATAGTCTGGATAATTCTGCTGCAGTAGAAAAGCTTATATTATCTTGTTTTAATTCTTCCTTAAATTCTACAGTTAAATTATCGTTGATAGTTTCGATCCTACCGACTTTAGTAATAGACATATTTAAGGTTTCTGCTAATAGCTCCCGTACCCGCCCAGGTAGATCATGTGTCTTTTTATATTCTTTTAAAAGATCTTTAAGCTGTATTAATTGCTCAACCTTTTCCCAGTCACTTAATTGCCTTGTTGTTGAGTTGGTATATATTAGTAAAATCTTTGCTTTTATATCATCAAGGCTTGTCTCAATTCGACATGGCACTAATTCAAATTGTTTTTTATCTTCCTCGACCAGTCCTATACTTGCTACTCTTCGTCGATGTCCAGCAATGACTTTATATTTACTACTATCTACGATTGGTTTAACAATTAGATTCTGCTGTATCCCAAATAATTCAATAGAATCCTTCAGATCGGCTACATCTTCTACTGAATAAAAATTATCTTTGGACGGCTCTAAGTCATATACACTGATCCATATGATCTCAAAGTTATTACCCGCCCTTGTTATTGCATTAAAAGCATCATTTGCACTTTCAATAGTTTTTGAATTTGAATTGAGCAGATCAGTTAAACTGAATTTTACCTTTGCCACCACTCCGCACCCCCTTTTTGCAAATGTGTCCAAGTTGGACACATTCTTCTATTTCCCTAAATACTCTTTTACAAAGTTTCGATAGTCTTTCGCTGCACCACATCTTGGTGAATATTCAATGATTGGTTTACTCGCAAAAGTACTTTCATCTACTTTTTCAGTTCTTCTGATGTGAGTGGAGAACATAGGATATTCTTGGCTATTTAAATGAGCTTCGCCCTGTACGTTCACATCATTCTTAGTGAATTGTGTTACGAGACAGCCTCTGAAGGTTAACCCTGGATTAAATTCTTTAGCTTCTTCAAACCGCTCTATTAGTTGATCAAGACCATCAAAGCTGAATTGATCTATTTTAATCGGTACTATTACTTCGTTAGAGGCAACTAGACTGTTGATTACGCTAATGTTTACGTCTGGCGCATTATCTATAATGCAATAGTCATATTCTGATTCGACTTGTTGTAAAGCCTTTTTCAAAATTGTCTGCTGCTGCCGTGATACATCCATCATGATTTTCAAATTAGCATTCAGTAGGTTCATATTGGCACTGATTAAGTCTAGGTTAGGATATTGCGTGTGATTAATAACTTTTCTGATATCAAAGTTCTTTTCAACTAGTAAGTCAGCTATAGTTAGCATGTCATAACTATGCAACTTGAAGAATTTTGATGTATTACCTTGCTTATCGTCGTCTGTAAGCAATACCCGTTTATTGTAGACAGTAGCTAAGATATGAGCCATGTTGATGGAGGTCATGGTTTTTCCCACGCCTCCTTTAAGGTTTAGTATAGATATAATTTCCATAATCAGGCTCCTTTCCTTGATTCTTTTCTTAATGGCGTTTTTTCTAGCCACTTCCCTTTGCTAAATTTGAAATTGCTAAATACTATCATTTTGGGTTCTGGATTTGTATCTTCATCGCAGAAATGATACCTTCGATTCTCTAGGTCCACCATCAGCATGAATTTAGTCAGCCCGTTCTGCTCAGCGTGAATTTTTGCATCACTCTTAGCTGTTCCTTTGCTTAGATATGGATTACTTAGCATTATATCCGCTCCTTAGTAACGTCCCACCGTTTTAGTAATAACTTTGCTCTTGCTATGTTGCGATAACGCTTTTTAGTTTTATTTTTAATGCTAATTATATGGTTACCTATAATTCTTATACGATGGCAGCGAGGTTGAAATTTTATTTTCTTAATTTCGGTTTTTATTTCGGCCTTGATGGGTTTTAGTGCCTTAATGAGCCGCTTGCTAAAATCAATAATAATCTGGCGAAAACTTTCCCATGAATTTTTAATTACTACCATTTGCACCATGCTCAGTCCAGTTTTCATGAGTCAAACCTCCCAACATTTAATACAATAAGGAATTCCTTCAATAAGCCGTGCACCTTTGCGGTCAATATCATCTTGATAAATTTGTTCTCCACAACCACCATGGCAAGTCCACCACCAACCATCTTTAAGTAGTACTGCTGTAGGTACTTCACCTTGTTCAGAATACTGATCATATTTCTTTTCCCTAGTGGCTTCGACTTCCATATACTCACGATCCATCAAACTGGCACCTTCACTTTTAGCCTTACCCCTAGTTTTAGCAAATACAATCCTGCTGTAACCTTCATAGCCTGTTTCCCTTACTGTCCATGCTTTCACGTTATCCCGCCCCTCCCGTAATTAGCTATAAGCCTATTGTTTATTTTTCTGCATTTGAGCCAGAGCAGTTTCACATTTTTCGTAGCATTTAGCCTTAAATTTACTATCACGTTTTACTCCGTTACCACCAAGACCATGCCTTTTCCCAGTTATACCTCATCCTCTACAACGCATAACATCATAGTTAGATCCACCTCTCATAACTGTAAAGCTATTTTGCTTTTCCCAATAGTGGTCAGTTAATATTTTAAAATCCTGCTCGATGACTTCAACGGCAACCAATTCCCTTGGTGATTCGCCTGGATGTAGAGTATTGTTAAACCTTTCAATTAGGTTCTCAGCAAACAGTTTAGGTTTTTGATTATTTCCAATATCGTATTCCTCGTTAAAAACATTTCCCGTTTTGATTATTTTCACTTGTATTCTAATTTTCATTTATTATCTCGCCCTCCCTATAATTACCTCTATGGATGAGTTAATTTTCTTATAAGCCATCCAATCACTAACCGCACAAAATGCATTTGCTATACATTGGGCTCCAATGGCTAAATCAATCGTAATTCGATTTATTAAAATAACTGATAAAATTCCACCAACTAAATTAGCCCAAAGATACGATGCTGTAGATAGTGATTGAAAGTCAGTTAGTGCAGCACCAGAAAGAATATTATTTAAAGAATCTTTCATAATGACCATCCATAAATTTACTGATACTGCAGATAAAATAGCAATACCAATAAATCTAGTTGTTACGCTTTCTAAACCTGCAAAAGATATAACTGTAAATGCAATGCAATCAAATACCAAGATCCAATAAAACCACCTGCAAATTTTTAATCTCATTTTCTCGTTTGAGGTTATTGATTGAACAGCCGCAGCTAGACCTGTTGCAAGTACTCCTGATATGGCAAATATGGATGGATCTACGTGTTTAATAAAATAAATCTGTACTACTGGTGTAGTTAATGACATTACAAATCCAAATAACATAGGTCCAATCATCAATAAACACTTAACACCCTTACTCATCCCGCCCTCCCCATAATTACCTCATATTTATTCACAACCATTAAGAGGTCTTTTCAAATCAACAATTAACATTTCTTCTTTGTCATCCCAATGCGAGAAATACTTAGTTACCTTATCGCTGAGATTCATTTCACATGCCGCTTCAATTTTACGGATAAACTGTTTGTTATTGATCCGAACATAACCATTTTTCTCTTTTTTTATAAACTGAATTTGTCTTGGATCTTCTTTTGTTGGCTTTATACCAACTAATCTATTTCCTTGATCATAAGCGAATATGACATATTCAGGTCTATTCAGACACTTGATAGCACCTTTACTAAATGAAATACCGTAATTAGCAAAAGAAACTGAAATCGTACCAGTAGATGGATTGAAAATTTTAAAACCACTCAACATCCTTATTCACCACGCCCTTCCCATAATCACCTCACGCCTACCATCACTATAAGTTATACATGCTAGGATTCGGTATTTACGCCGTATCCATTTCCATGAACTGCTTGCGCTGATCTGTCGTATCACTCATACCCCTCCTTTAGTACATCCTCCAATACTGAAACCTGATTGCTTATATTGGGATTCATATTCCAACCACTAACAACTAATTGAGCCGTTTTTTCAAGACGCTGGATATATTCCATTTCTTCCTGCGATATTATAATTTTATCTGTATTATTGCGGTACTGCTGCAACTCCTGAAGCATCCCCAGTAGCTTTATATAGTCATCGCTGTTTAAACGGAAATTATCTTCGAGTATCTGAATTGCTTTTTGCATTATCCCGCCCCCGCCGCAGTTTTTCTGCTTTCTTAATATTCCGTCGCCTTGGGAGCTCAGCTAAAAAGGGATTTCATCGTCATGGACTTCGGTACCCATAGTGCCTGCATGATCTACACTATCTGGGGCTTGGCTTGCCTGAGCTTGCTTATGCTCCAAGAACTCGACGTTTTGACCAACTACTTCAGTTGTACGTCGTTTCTGCCCATCTTTTTCATAGTCACTAATTTGCAAACGTCCTTCAATAAGCACCTTACTACCTTTGATAAGATTATTCCCACAAATTTCCGCAAGTTTATCCCATACCACGATTGGAACAAAATCAGTACGTTTTTTCTCACCAAACCCCGTATTGACCGCTATGCTGAATGAAGCTATTGCTGTACCTTTTTGTGTATAACGCACTTCTGGATCACGAGTTAGGCGACCAACTAATATAACCTTGTTCATTATTTCCCCCTTTATTTGTACCACTGTTGGTATATTTCGAGACTCTTTTGTGTCTCGCCAAACACTGATTATTACTGCCTTTTATGAGATAATTTCATTAAGGCAACTTATATTTTTGTCGGAATAACGGCAACCTATCTGACAAAGATATCTGATACTATGTTATTAACAGGGCCGTTGGCGAATTATATTGGTTTTTCGTCACCGCCTGGAATTTTAATCATTCGGTAAAACTGGTATGGATAATTATGTTGGGTAAATCCTTTGATTATTACGTCTATGTAATATCCCTTAATGGGTTTCGGTTCTTTTCTCCACGTGCTGGCAGGTACTACTTCTACTTCTGGTACCGGATGAACTAAGCTTTCGCTACCACTCCATCTTTTACCATATGGTTTACACTTATTGTTAACGGTACTTTTACTTTTTTTCATAAAGTAATTGGCAAGACGCTCACAATCTTCTGGCTCTCCCATGAATAGTTGAATTTTAATAAATCCTAATTTCCACATTTTTTTAATTTCTTCGATATTTAGTTCAACGCTATTTATTAAAATGTGGTGATGTGTACGGTTCCCTTCCGTAATGGCTATATATTTAAGGATAATTCCTGACTTTTGGTATCGACTATGTAATTTACGAATAAATTTTTTACGTTCTTTTTTTGCTTCTTCTTCAGATGGCTCCGTACTATATGTAAGGGTTAAGTATAGGTCACTTGTTTTAAAATTAGCATTCATCAATAAGTAAAGTTTTTTACAGGCCCTTCTCTCATTCTTTTTATCATCCTGTTTTTTATTTACATTTTTATTTTTAGGTCTTTTTGGTGATTGGCAACTGCTTTCATGATATAAAGTAACTTCTTTGACCTTTCCGGCTGTTATTGTCTTTTTCTTGTACGCCATATAATTTCTCCTATCACAAACTATATTTTCTATTTGGTATAAATTTTTTCTAATTGGATATACTGCTAATAGAAAATATATGTATTTGTTCTAAAGTTACCCTATTTTATCAAGTCAATTACAGCCCTAAAAGCCGTATATTTATTGACCTTTTAGCGTACATAGAATATAATTAATTAAGCGAATTACATCGTATGTACAGTCCTTCTAGTAAACCCTCACACGCTATTTGCAGTAGCTTGTAAGGGTTTTTAGTTTATAGTAGTCTCTCTGACATTTTTTCAAGTAAGCCATTGGTAGCATTTTTATATTTAGCATATTTTTCCATATTGGTTTCCTTGATTTCAGCTAATGAACCAAGTAGCCCCTGAAATCCAGTCTTTAATGAATCAAAATAAACACCAAATTTTAGTACCTCAGTGCTTTGCTTAGCTGCTTGCGCTTCGAGGTTCTTATTTTTTTCTCTTAATTCAGCAAGTTCCTGTTCTATCTCTTCCGGTACTTCCTTTACTACTACCGGCTCCATGGTCACTGGCTCATTTATTTTGTCGGTTAATTCCTGGACCTGATTTTGGGCTTCTTCAAGATCAGCCTCTAGTTGTGATACTTTTTCAGATGAATCACCATTATTTTTGGCCGTTTCCAACAAAGAGGTTAGCCTTTTAACCTCTGCTTGTGTTTTTTTCTTTTCTTTTGCAAGAGATTCCTCAGCATCTTTTGCCCTCTTTTCCGCTGCTTGCTTTAATACACTTTGATTTTCTCGTTCAGATTCTGCTGCACTGGCTTTTTTCTCTGCTTCATCAGCACGACTTTCAGCATCCTTTTGAGCCTTGATTGCTTCTTGCAGTTGACGGGTGGACATACTTTCAATATCGTTATCTTTTATGAACTGTTCTCTGTCTTCCGAAGGCACTCCAAGTAGCGCAATTGCTTGGGTGTAGCCTAAATTTCCAAGCGCTTGGCTTTTTGCATTATCACCAAAAAGGGCAATTTGATTGGCTCCATACTCTTCAAAAATCCGCATTAGATTATTAGCAGTGCTTTTTTGATAATCAACTGAATTTTTTAACCATTCTCCCCACTCTCCATGTTCCACTATGGACTTAGCTTCAACCAGTCGGCGACCTATTTCAATACTATTGCAAAGAATTATCGTTCTGGTTTGGTCTTTAATGCTGTTAATTTCAGCAGCTACTATCTGTGGTGTTCTGATTGCAATAACCTCATTCATGGTAAATCCTCCTCGTTATGCTGACACAGCTAATTTAGCTTTTTTCTTAGTTAATTTTTGCTCTTTAAAAGTATCGATAAATGCAGAAACATCTTCACTTGGAACACAGTTCTTAAAGCCTCGTACTTGAAGTATTTTGTCTTTTAAGAATTCTAGTGTGAAATAAGACTTGTCCGGCTCTGCCACTTTTCGGATAAAAAATATATTAGTATTCCCCGTTGCATATGTTTTGGCATAATTGCCAACGCAATGATGTAAGGCGTTTCCCTCTGTAATAAGTTCCATAGTACTTTCCGCTGGTCTTATAAACAGTTCTTCTGTTTCAAATCTGTATTTAATCAATTCTTTCTTTACCCTAACTGCTATTTTTTTATTTAGTGGAGCATCTTCTTTCTGCCTAATGAGCGAGATTGTTTTTTGATGTTCCTCATTCAAATTGCTTGGGTAAAGCATCTGATCTATATTTAAATCCCGTTTTAATTTAATACAATCTTCTAGGTAATCCCGCCAGGTAGTTATGGCACTGGCAATGGTTATATAATGCTTTTTATCCTTATTGAATTGCTTAGAACTATACAAAATTATTTCACTTAAGCTGGAATATTTTATTAGTTTTAATAATTCGTCAAAATGATAGCCACTGAAACTCCCGTTTATATCTTTCAATGCATGATAAGGGATTTTTTCTCCATTTTTCACTAATGTTTGTAATATCTTTAACAGGATTGGCGTAACGTGCAATTTTTCTTTTTGCACGCCCTTGATAATTGTCTTAGATAATCGCAAGACCTTAGGCAACGTTTTTCCGCGCCAGTAAATTACACCATAAGTCTGTTGACCACTCAATTTAGCTTTCACAATATCTTCCATTCCCATTTTGGTCAAATACTCGATACACGGATATTGGCTGTATAAACTCATAAATTTAACCATGTCTTCTTGACCATAATCGTAGGAAGAATAGCAACTATACTGAAAAGGTGTTCCAATTACCGCTCTTTCTAGGCTCTGCTTTGAATATCCAATATATATTCGCTTCATTCTTTGTGTCCATGAGCCATTGTCTTGTTTTCTGCTGAATAAAGAAAATACTGTCTTATGCTGATTAAACCCAGTATAGCCATCAATAAACATCGTACTATTACCAATTTCAAAATAATAAAGAGCCTCTATTCTGTATTTGGTCTGTACGTCATGATACGTTTCTCTGTAATCGCGGAAAGCTTCAATTCCATACGCTACAATGATCTTTGGATTAATTACTGATTTTTCATAGAAAACAAAATAAGCATAATCTACTATTTTCCCCCGTTTAAACTTGTCGTTTTTTATAACAACCTGTGACTGACATTTTGGACAAACTCCAGCTTCATTATGCCTATAGCCATTGCATACGCCAGATATTTCACCACAATGCGTGCAATATCCGACCTTATCCTTGCCTTCGCGCCAGATAAATAAATACCGACTTTCTAAAAAAACTTCATTGACTGTATATTCTTCCATTTGTTTAGTAAATTTCCCAGGGCAATGGGCTAAATACTCTTGATAGTCCACGATCACCACCCCCTATATAAAATCATCAAGGCTGATATCGAAGTCAACCTTTGATTTTTGCGGAACTGCAGCTGGCACCGGAATATTTACTGCTGAGTCAATACCGAAATATTTCAGTACAATGCCAAGCCCTTCTTGATCCGTTAGCACAGCATAATTGCCGACTTTCTTTTTAGCGGCCGCTTTTTGCATTTCGTCAAGGCTCTTAGTGATAGTCTTATCCACGGTCATAATCTTCTCAGCATCCTGCTGGTTGCTTTCTAGGTGACCTAGTAGAAAACTCCCGACTACCTGGACATAAGGATTATTTTTACTTTGCCCTATTTCATTTCTCAATTTCAATACCGCTTCTTGATACACGCGCTATCCCGCCCTTCCTACTCTTTTTACATTACTAAATTTATTACAGGCCTTTTGACTTTCCGACACCTGAACTGCTACTTTTCGATCACCTACGTATTTAAGTTGATAACATACCTCTTTCCCCGTCCCACGATATGCGTCACGATCAATATACTGGCAATCTCCGCACCGTTGTTGTGGGTGGCTATTTTTACAAACCATTTATTATTGCTCCTTCTTGGAATATTCTTTTGCGTCAGCGAACGCCTGCAACAATTTATCTACAGTAATATCCTTTTTGCCAGACAATAAAGCTGATTCGACCATACTAGCCACACTACCAACAAAGTGAGCACATCCTGCACCATTAATGCCATTATAAATATCATCAGCTAACATTTTCATATGCAGCCCCTTATCGATGCAAACTGGTTCGACATACCTCTTCTCAGCCACGATGCATCTTTTCTTCTTGCCACCGATAAATGTACTCGTTGCGATAAATTATGAGTTTTTCGCCATTTTGAAATTGTCTTTGCAGTGGTCTTGCATGCAAACGCAATTTCTTCATCCGTATGCCCCTCGTGCCACATTTTCAGGCGTTTTGAGTGCTCAATTTTTAGATCATTAGTTACCTTTTTTATAAAATCTAATTTTTTCACTACTTATACCACCCGCCCCAATCAATTATCATTTTCCATAATTAGGATATAATTCTGAAAATTCTTTAGCACTCACTAGTGCAAAAAATGTAATACCATTTACTTCTTTACGTAATTGAGCATGATAAATATCATTCGGCTCACGGCCAACTACTACATCACCGTCCATTGAATCAAAAACATTTTTCATTACGTGTACTTCAATTGCCTTGCCTCTAGCTTCTATATGAAGAACGCCGTCTATCTCCATTATTGCATCTACAGCTAAAGCTAAGAGCTTGGTTGCTTGCTCAATTTCCATTTACCTTCATTCCTTTACAAATTATTACAAGGTTATTTCTTCCTTCCTGTCGAAGTGTGACGATGGAGGGAGGTGATTACTATGAAATTCATTCCTGTTAGTTCAAGTGATGTGAGAGAGATAGGATATGAAAATTCTATTTTGGAAGTCCATTTCCATAGCGGTGGTATTTATCGTTATCTGCATGTACCAGAAATGGTTTATAATTCTTTTTTAGCAGCATCATCAAAAGGAACTTTTGTTCATCAACACCTAAAAGATAAGTACGCTTTTCAGCGTTTACGCTAATCAAAAACATATAAAATTCTTGACGGACCACTTGTATGTGGAGCTTTGCTTTTTCCTGAAATCTCAATTTTAAAAGGTTCATAAGGATCCACTACATAATGCTCAACACCTTCTCTACTTGTTAGTTCCTCAACTAACTGACAAGTAGGGATTTTTTAAGGTCTAAGTTTTCTATCATGGGATTCATCTCCTTTCATATAGGATAAATTTGGTTTTTGTCGAAGTATCTATAATAATTGATAAAATTGTTATAGAGGTGAATATTATGGTAGACGTTAACACTGTGATTGGGAGCATTGGTAGCGCTGTCCCTGTGATAGCCGGGTCGAAACTATTTACTGACTTTGCTAGTCCTGCTGTAAAAGAAGCTGGCGAGCTTGGCAGGAGACTATTTAAAGGGGTGTTTGCCGGAGCATATCATTGGGCCGATCGTAGAGAAAAAAAATTCCAAGAACTACAAGATGATGTTTTAGAAAACCTTGAGGGCATTGACCCAAGTCGTATCATAGCTGAAGCCCCAACCCACGTTATCGCTCCCGCTGTTATGGCGTGGAGTTACTCAATGGACAATAGAGAACTTAGAGCTATGTATGCAAAATTACTAGCTAATTCCTCAATTATTGATAAGCAAGAATTGATTCACCCAAGTTTTGTTGAGATTATTAAACAATTACATCCATCTGAAGCATCTCTTTTCAACTTAATATATTTGAAAAATGCCATACCTTTAATTATTACTCGATGGGCTGATTCGTTAGAAAATGTGAAATTCCAACAATCGATGATACATATTTCCTTTACCCCACGAATTATTGAGATTAAAGTTACTGTTAATCCATCACATTCAGGCAAAATTCCGATATTTTCAAATCCAGATACAATGGTAAACCCTGCTTACATAGAAAATCTTTCAAGGTTATCATTAATTTCCATAACTTATGAAGAAAGGATAGAAGAAAATAATCTTTATGAAAAAATCTTACAACTCCCTGAAGTTAAAAAAGATATAGAGTCTTGTAACTTCCAAAACAAACATTTCATATCAGTAAAAGGGTTGGCTAGAATTACGCCTTTGGGCAATCAGTTTGCTCAGACATGTTTTCTACCTCTAAAATAAACTCTTCAAATTTCTTTTGGAATATGGCCCCAAGTCTCAAATAAGTAGTAACTAACTTTTCTAACTCTAGTACTCGAAATTCCAATAATTCAATTCGCTGTTCTACCGGAAGAGTTTTTAAAATACCGTTATGAATGAGTTCCGTTGTATTCTCTGCCTTTCGGATTTGTTCTATGGTCATCGTTTCCACCCCCTCTTGCTTGTAATCTCCTACACACTCGCTGTTGCCGCACTCCGTGACGACGTGTGGGGCGCTGTAAGTCGCATTAATTAAGCTTTTTTTTACGCAACGAACGCTTAATTAGGTGCAATCATTACACCCCTATCTAAACGCTCCCGAATAATCTCCATTACTACCTGAGATTGTCCAATTGCATAGTAATTACGGTTCCTAAACCCATCCTCTCTAAATGACCTTAGAGCAGTAAACAAATCCTTCATATCCATAGATTGAAATAATTTTACTAATCGTTGTTTGGCATACTCATAACCTTTTTTATACTCAATATTATTAAGCTGCTTTACATGCAGTCTTAAGAAAGAATCAAATGTCATTTTACTCATAACTAACGCCCTCCTTGACCTCCGACTATACGGCGTGTTATAATCGGGGTATCATTTTCGTGATTTAAACCCTTAAAGTCATCTGCGGTCCAACGCAGGTGGCTTTTTCTTTGCCCTGCATGTACTGTGTAACACCTAGTCCATACTTACTTTCTAATTCCATTACAAGATTAAATGTCGAATTTGTTCTATCAACGAGCCTTTCCATAATTTGATTAACCATCAACAAATCTTCATCTGTTAAATCCGACTTACAATTTTTGTCTAATAAAACAATTGGCAAATCATCGATTAGCAGCATAACGTCCTTATCTTGCTTTTTAAGTCTGGTAATCATCGATTGAATATGACGATCTACTTTCTGATATCCAAATAATCTAGGCATGCCCGTGCTTTCCATCGCAACTGTAACAGCAGTAATAAAACTAAATCCAGATAGCTTTTGCCTTGCCTTTACTGGTATATTTCTACTACCTCTGAGCGCAGCATGTATGGAGTCAACAGAGTATCCAATATCAGCTGCAATTTGTTTTGGTGGCCTATCACAACAAGCAAATGCTAATTCAAGCATGTCTTGTACACTTTGAATCACATCTGGTGTTGCCAGTGTCGTAATATCCAAGCTTACTCCCCCTACTTTGTCATATTTCCACTAACCTATCTGACAGTACTATCTGATATTATGTAATTAAGAGGACAATCCTTAATTACCCCACTTGCCTGTCCACTGGACGGGCCTTTTTTAAGCCTTGTCAGGAAGAAATATAATTGCCGTGATTAACAGCATAAAAAATAATATATCCCTTGCAAATTCGCCCTGGCTGCTTGTTTTTTCTATAAACCGAATGTTATGTATTTCCATCAACTCACCTCGTCTGTCCATTTCTTATACTGCTTGTTGAACTACCTGCCTGCTCTTTGCCCAGTTAATTAATTCATCGGTAATAAAACGCTTGCTTTTACCCATTTGGAACCACGGCAGCCCATCTGTTTTTATTAAAGTGTATATATGACATCGCGTAACGCATAAAAACTCAGCTGCCAAATCCACGGTTAGTATCGGAGGAAATTCTCTTTTTCCTTGTATGTCTTGTACTTTGGGTTGCGGTTTAGGTACTGGAGTTCCACACTCAGAGCAAAAATTAATACCTTCAGTGAGATGGATTCCACACTTTTCACATTTCAAAATATCACATCCTTATTACCAATAGTGCATCACTTTGCTAGCATTATGATGCATACAGCATCATTTGGAACCGTTTTGCCTCTTTTATGTTATTCTTAAAGTTGAAAACCTGTTAGGAGGCGCTGCAAATGTCATCTAAGAAAATACCACCCATCACGGTACGAACCGACGATGAAATATTTAAAGCAAAACTGCAGCGTCTTGCTCGTATTAATGGGAGATCACTAAGTAAGGAAGCCGAACGAATCTTAAAACAATACATACAAAGTTATGAAAAAGATTTTGGAGAAATTAAACTTCATAAGTAATCCACCCGTTTTAGCATCCCTTGTTTAAAAACTTACTTGCTTTTTTCTAACAATACCCTCATCCGTTCCTTTACAATTTAATACAGGCAATTCATTACCTCCTGTCGAAGTGTGAGAATGGAGGGGGGTGATACAATCCATGAGCATAAACTTACTGCAATTTATTAAAACAATGCCCCTAAGAACTGTTAATGGAGTGGAAATGGTTCTTTTTAACGAATTTTTTATCTGCTTAAAATATCAGAATGGTTTTGATAACCAAGACATATTGGAAGCAAAGTTAATCGAACTTGAAAAAGTGGGACACTTGAAAACGCATCGCGAGGACGAGGTACTTATTGGGATTTCATTCTGAAAAAGGCCAAGTTGAGTTAGTTACAACCGCTTTTTCATGTAAGGCGAATTGCATTGCAACAAGGATAATCTCGTGAAAATCTTGCGTAGGTAACTTCTCGCTGCACGATTCGAGACGACCAATACCATACTTCTCTTTTAAAAAGAAAATGATATCGTCCATAAGTTGTAGCTTAGCCAGCGTAGTATCATAATCTTGGTCAGCAAAGAACGTATCCATAACCTCGTGCGCGGCTTTGCAAATCTTGCTAAATCTTTCTTTGCCGTCACTATTACCAGTAGTGGCGGTTTTATCTCCAACTAACATTTTCTATCTCACCTCCTTAACTAGCTTGAGAATTCAAAGAATCTAACTCTTCGTTTTCATTTAATAATCCGGACAGAGACACACCTAGAGCAGTTGCAAGTTTTTGTGCTATTGGGACAGTTGGATGCTTCTTACCCGCTTCTAATTCCGATATATATGTTTGTGAAACACCAGCCATTTCCGATAATTTTTTTTGAGACCATTTTTTTTCATTGCGTAATTTACCCAAGTTCTTCAAGTAATCACCCCCTATTGATTATGATTATAATGCTTTAGCGTTAGTTTTGTCAATGCTAATGCGTTAAATTCATTATTTATTTTTATGTTATAATTGCTATAGCGTTAATTGGAGGAATAAATATGAATATTTCAGAACGTATTACTCAATTAAAAATAGAAAAGGGCTATAGCACTAATAAGCTCTCTCAACTCGCGGAAATCGGACAAGCCACCCTTCGAGAGATTGAAATAGGTAAAAAAAGCCCCAACATCATCACTTTAGAAAAAATATGTAAAGCTTTAGAAATTTCGCTTGCTGACTTTTTTTCTTGCGAATCTGATACACTTGCCGCCAATCGCGATGATAACGAAATGGACAACCTACCTGACCATATAAAAAAAGAAATAGATATGGCAAAAGAATTTGTTCTTTATAAACATGGCATAAAAAAACCTGCTACTGATAAGTAGCAGGTATCTTATTTTATGTAGAAATTCGACATAATATTATTAGGAGTAACAACATATGACATTAGAGGAAATGTTAGAGTTATCTAACTCGGAAGGAATTGTAGTGGAATATTGCGATTTCTCGCCACCGCTCAACGGTCTTTATTGGTCTTCACCTATTCTGTATCCAGTTATTATGCTCGGTAAGCATCTACAAGATAATCATCAACAACTACGCTGCGTATTCGCGGAAGAATTAGGACATCATTTTACGACCGTTGGGCAATGTGTCCCTAAACAATTTTATAATTACGGTGCACGTCTTGCTACTAGCAAAGCAGAATTTAAAGCTATGCGATGGGCAGTAAGCTACTTAATTCCAGAAGATGATTTATTAGACGTGATTGGTAGTGGACTATATGAATCTTGGGAACTAGCCGATTATTTTAACGTTACTGAAGAATTTGCAGTTTTTAGACTTAGACTTTTCATAATGAAACATCATGATTACGCAGCAAGTCGTGACAATTTGTCACGACTTGGTAATGAAATCCATTTCGTTACTAAACTGTTTAAATAATTAGTAAGGATGTGTATATATGTTTTTCTTTTCCCCAGATGATCAAAGTACAGGTAGCAATGTGGAATCTCTCCCAAATGAGTTAAATGATATTATCTTATATCAGGGCGCTAATGGCAATGTAAAAGTAGAGATCATTTTCGAGGATGAGACTTTCTGGTTAAATCAAAAAAGAATGGCTGATTTATTTGGAGTTGAAGTTCCTGCCATATCCAAACATCTTTCTAATATTTTTGAAGAAGGCGAACTAAATATTGATTCAACTGTTTCCAAAATGGAAACAGTTCAGCAAGAAGGCTCTCGCAGTGTAAAAAGAAAGGTTGATTTTTATAATCTTGATGCTGTTATCGCTGTTGGCTATAGGGTAAATAGTCACGAAGCTACTCAATTTCGAATTTGGGCAACAAAAATATTAAAAGAATTCATCATCAAAGGTTTCGTATTAGACGACGAAAGATTAAAACAGGGTAAAAAGTTTGGCAAAGATTATTTCGATGAACTCTTAGAACGCATTCGCGAGATTCGCGCATCCGAAAGGAGATTCTATGAAAAAATTACCGATATCTATGCACAATGCAGTATCGATTATATTTCTAACTCAGAGATAACAATTCGTTTTTATCAAACTGTACAAAATAAATTACATTGGGCAATTACTGGAATGACAGCTGCTGAGATTATTGCTGATCGAGCAGATTCAAATAAAGAACATATGGGATTACAAACATGGAAAAATGCTCCCGATGGTAAAATACAAAAATCAGATACCACCGTTGCTAAAAATTATTTACAGCAAACAGAAATTAAAGAGTTAGAACGGATTGTTAGTATGTATCTTGATTATGCTGAAAATCAAGCAGCACGACAAATTCCTATGAAAATGCAAGACTGGATACAAAAAATAGATGCTTTTTTGCAATTTAATGAATATCAAGTTTTACAAAATGCTGGTAAAATATCACGTCAATTAGCTGATGAATTTGCAAAAACAGAATATAAAAAATTCCGGGTAATCCAAGACCGATCTTTTTTATCAGACTTTGACATAGAAGTAAAAAAAATAACACGGAAAAGCCGGAAGAAATAATTATATCGTCGACCATATTGCGTACGTGAACAATATGGTCGATAAAGTTCCCCCAAGGAGTTGAACTTATGGCAACGGTCCGCATTGAAAGGCGTTCAAAAAAAGCTTTTACCTTTATAATTGACCACGGAATTGACCCTATTACTAATAAGCGCAAAAAAGAAACGAGAACCATTCAGACCGATGACGAAGAAATCGCACAAATTGAACGTTTAAAGTTACTTACTGAGCTTGCCCAGGGTACATATAAGCCCAGCAGTAAAACAACTCTTAAAGAGTATATTGAGTATTGGTTTGATACAACAGCAGCAAAGAAATTAGCATCAAAAACTATCGAGCGTTATCAGCAATGTTCTTCCCTTCGTATTGTCCCATGGATAGGAGCTATCAAGATACGGGATTTAAAAAGAACGGATCTGCAGAGATTTTATGAACGGATTGTTGAAGTTGGTCACCTTGATAACATTAAACCACCGACCCCTCTGAAAGATGGAGAAAAGGAAAAGCCCCGAGAACGCAAAGAGATTGGCAAGGATACAATCGCCCACCATCATCGTTTTATCAGGCGTATACTCAATCATGCAATGTATGAGGATGAACTGATAGAACGTAATGTTGCTACAAGGATGGTTTTACCTGACCCAGAGCGGTCGGATAGTTATGATCCAGACGCAGGAGTCGTCAAGGTGTTTACTCAAAGTGAAATAATTAAACTAGAAAAGGACGCAGCCACCGATTTAAAAGCAGCACCCTATAGAAACATCTTAACCTTGGCACTCCGGACTGGAATGCGCCGTGAAGAATTATTAGCACTTACGTGGGATTGTATAGATTTTAAAAAACACACACTTACAGTTAAAAGGGCTTTAATCTATACCAAGGCTAATGGCTATGAATTTAAAACCACAAAAAATAAAAAGCGGCGACTCATAGAAGTCACCGATGAAGTGTTAAATGCCGTTCGTGCAGAGGCTAGGCGTCAAGCACCTTTCAAATTGAGACTAGGAAATAAATATCAGAAAAATAACCTTATCTTCTGCCGTGAAGATGGAGTGCAAAACCATCCTGACAGTGTAAGCTCTTGGTTCCCGAATTTTTGCAAACAAATAGGTATTACTCGCCTTAGTTTTCATTGCCTCAGACATACCCATGCTAGTCATCTTTTAGCTAGCGGTGAGGATATAAGCTATGTATCTAAAAGACTTGGCCATAGCAGCATCAATGTCACTTATGGGACATACTTTCATTTTATTCCCCTAGAGAAAAGAGAAGCACTTAAAGAATTAGAAAAAAGATTTAAAAAGTAACTAAAAAAACAATGTCCAAAGTTGTGTCCAAACGTTAAATATACTTAAATATAAACAAATACATGATAATACCCACATAAGCCATTTTGCTGAATTGTTATATTGCATAATACACTTAAAATGACAAGTACAATCACTCTTAATCAGTAGGTTCGGGGTTCGATTCCCCGGTGTGTCACCATAAATTACAAGGGTTTGCAGAGATGTGAGCCCTTTTCTTATGTCAACTATGGTGTTTGTTTAGTGTTTACTTTAGAAAAAGGATAAAAATAAGAACAAAAGATATGAAAAAGCAGACCATTATTGGGTCTGCTTTTTTTGTTTCTCCCTTGCTTTGTCGGGTTGCGGGAGCGTAATTAATCTTGTGTAAATAGGAATTCCTTATAACAAGAAATAGGTGGCTTTACTAGGGAAAGCAAACTAATTGATTGCCCTTAATTATTATTTTTCCAGGACATGATGGCAGTATGCATGCGATAGCGTGAATGCTGCCGTCATGTCTTGGAAATCCTTTTTCAGGGGCAATTAA
>Ga0209430_1000312_pt1 | contig 53497 bp, 50 predicted proteins | sample BarGraIncub1133A_FD_184504 | JGI IMG/M metagenome (GOLD analysis project Ga0209430, IMG submission 184504) | Arctic peat soil microbial communities from Barrow, Alaska - Barrow Graham LP Incubations 11-33A (SPAdes) (version 2) | ecosystem: Environmental > Terrestrial > Soil > Wetlands > Peat... | reverse complement strand
CTCGCAATCGAGCATCGCTTGGACGATGACGCCGGCCCCGCCGACGTAGCACCCGTCCCGCAGGTCGCTCTCCGCGATACCCCGGGTCGCCAAGCACGGCGAACACACCATGATCCGCAACTCCGACCCGAGCACGGCGTCCATGAGGTCGCCGAGAGGAGCAAGGCCCTCCGCACGCACGGCGTCGGCGCCTCCGCGCACCGCCAGGCGGACGCCCTCGCCCTGAAGGATGATCACAGGCTCGACATTCATCACGAGCGCCCCGTTGGCGATGATGAACGGGAGCGTCGCCATCTCCGGATCGTCCGCAGCATGGGTGACCACGAGTCCGATCTTCTTGTCGGCCATGTGCGCTTCCTTCGACGTGGGTCGGTGCGGTCTCGGACATTCTATTCCCCGAGCCGGAAGCGGGCAGGCACGGGCCGCCGGTTCACCTCCCCGCAGCCAGTCGCTCGCTCACGAACTCGCGCACGTCGGTGTGGACATCGAACCCGTACCGCTCGGCGATGTCCTTCATCGGCAGCGCCATATCGGCCTCCGACACGCCGAACCGGCTCATGAACTCCGCCGCGGGCAGGCCAGTGGCGACGGCGACTTCCGCGAAGCTCATCGACCCGCGGATGTCGTCGGCGTTGACCGTGCCGCCGTTCGTAGCCGCCGACTGCTCCAGCGATGGCAGCGTCCAGGAGAAGGTCCCGACCGCTGTCGCGACCCCGACGAGCGCGGCCACGATAGCCACGACCGCTACGGTCATCTGGAGCGCGGTGAGCACCGTGCGCTTGCCGCTCGGTGACGCCTTCGTCGAGACCTCGAGGGTGTCCTTGACCGGGCACACGTTCACACACTCGTTGCAGTTGATGCACTCGGGCGACTCGACGACCGCGACTTCGGAGACCTTGATGTTCGACGGGCACGCCTTGTCGCACAGCCGGCAGTCGATGCAGGTGTCGACGTTCCTGCGCACCTTGAACAACGAGAACCGGGAGATCGCGCCGAGCAGCGCACCGGTCGGGCACAGGTACTTGCAGAAGAAGCGCTCGTAGACGATCGATCCCACAAGCGAGGCACCGAGGACGGCGAGCCCGATCGAGAACTCGGCAAGGACCTCCGCGCTCGACAGGTGCATCCATGCCACCCAGGGGTCGTACGGCCGGATCACGAGCTCGGCCGCCTGCCACGACCAAACGGCGATCACGACAAGGACGACGTACTTGAGGAACCGCGCGGGGCGATCGATCGCAGCTGGGACCTGTGGCCGAGCACGCCTCCAGACGACCTTCCCGACCTTACCGAACAGCTCCTGCAGCGCGCCGAGCGGACAGAGCTGGCCACAGAAGGACCTCCGGAACAACACCGCCAGAACCAGGATCGCGCCGAGCAGGACAACACTGGACGCCGCGATCTGCTTGACGAACGTGGCGCTCGTCACGAGCGCCCACAACGTCTCGATGCCGCCGAACGGGCAGAGTGCGTCGACCCCGACGATCTTGGTGCCTCCGAGCTGGTGCACCAACCCGAGCGCAGTGACGGCGATGAGCCCCGACACGAGCACGACGAGTCTGACCAGCCTGCTGCGTCGCTGTGCGACTCCGTCAGCGCGTTCATGCCGGCCCGGCGGCCGGCCCTCTGTCGAGTCCGTGCTGGCGATGTCGATCGGATCGGACACGGTGTTCCTCCTTGGATTGCGTGACCTTGCACCGCCAGCGTCGCGGATCGGGGTGAAGGAGGTGTGAACGCCCCGCGAACAAGTGGTGGGCGCTACCGCTTGGCGCAGCCTCGTTGACGCTGTATACCCCCGCAGGTATCTTTGGCCTATACCTACCGGGGTATCTCGAACGCCAGGTGGCGAACGGATTCCTACAACGCGTGCGAGAGGATCCTTCCAAGATGGCAGTTGTGAACGACCGTGTTGAGACCGCGTTGCGCGGTATCGTGGGCGACCGCGTCAGGACCGACAGGGTCGAACGCCGGCTCTACTCGGCCGACATCGGCGAAATGCCCCGTCTGGTGAAGCCCTTCGTCCCTGCAGGTCTGGCCGGCGCCGTCGTACGCCCGATGTCCGAGGCCGAGATCGTCGGCCTCGTCGGACTCGCGCGCGCGGAGGGGCTCAAGCTGGTACCGCGTGGCGCATCGACCTCCGGCTACGGCGGCGTTCTGCCGGTCGAGGGCGCTGTCGTCATCGACGTATCGGGGATGCACGACATCCTCGAGGTCGACGCCGCGGCCAAGACGGTGAGGGTCCAGCCCGGCCTCATCTGGGAGGAGCTCGCGCGCAAGCTCGTGTCCCACGACCTCGCGCTGCGCCTCTATCCGTCGTCGACGCCCTCATCGTCCGTTGCGGGCTGGCTGGCCCAGGGCGGCGCCGGGTTCGGCTCGTACGAGTTCGGTATGTTCAAGGACAATGTCGTCTCGGCCCGGGTCGTGCTCCCTACCGGCGAGGTCCGCACGTTCACCGGCGAGGAGCTCGCGACGCTCGTCGCCGATGCTGAAGGCATCACCGGCATCATCACCGAGGTCACCGTGTCCCTGCGAGACCTGGAGCCGGAGACCCACCGCCTGATCGCCTTCGAGACGGCCGCGGAACTGCACACCGCACTGAACGACATCTCGGCCCGCAAGCTGCCGATCTGGTCGATCACGTTCCTCAACCCGGAATCCACGCGCCTCAAGAAGACGCTCCCGCACCGCCACGGCCATCCGTACGAGGAGGCCCACGAGCACTACGAACCGAAGCTCCCCGAGGCCTATCTGGCAGTCATCGCCTACCCGACCTCGCGTGATGCGCGGATCGTCGGCCCGCTGAGCGAGATCACGGCCGCCCGCGGCGGCGCGGAACTCCCCGCGGAGGCTGCGGAGCACGAGTGGGAGCAGCGATTCGCTCCGATGCGCCTGAAGCGCGTGGGGCCTTCGATCATCCCGACCGAGGTCGTCGTGCCGCTGAGTGAACTCGCCCCGGTCCTCGGCGAGATCGGTCGCAAGATCCGCCAGCCGTTCGTGCTCGAAGGCATGGTCGGCAAGGGCGACAAGGTCGTCCTGCTCGGCTTCATCCCGCACGACAGCCGCACCTTCGCCTTCAATGCGGCGTTCGCGCTGTCGCTGTCGGTCATCAAGATCGCCAAGCGCCACGGCGGCGCCGCTTACTCAACGGGGCTCTACTTCCGCGGAGAAGCCGCCACCGTGCTCGGAGCTGAGCGCGTGCGCCGGCTCGAGCACTACAAGCGCACCGTGGACCCGACCGGTCTGATGAACCCCAACAAGGTGCTCGGCAGCGGCCTCATCGACGTGATCATGGGAGCGGCGCAGGCCTTCGAGCCGCTGATCCGTCCTGTCGCCAACCTCATGAAGCCCCCCGCGGTCGTGACGCTCAAGGAGCGTCGGGGCATCCCGGCGGACGTCGCCTACTACGCCTACGCATGCGCCCAGTGTGGCTATTGCGTCCACACCTGCGAGGAGTACTCGGGCCGTGGCTGGATGAGCCACTCACCGCGCGGCAAGTACCTCTACCTGCGTGATGTCATGGAGGGTCGCGAGAAGTTCGACCAGAAGATGGTCGACACGTTCCTCGTGTGCACCACCTGTGAGGTCTGTAACACCCGCTGCCAGCTGCAGCTGCCCGTCGAGCACTCTTGGATGGAGATGCGCGGCAAGCTCATCCACGAGGAGGGGCGCATGACGTTCCCCCCGTTCGAGATGATCGTTGCGTCACTTCAGGGCGAGAACAACATCTGGGCCGGCAAACGCGATAAGCGCGCCGATTGGGTGCCCGAGGACATCAGGCCGAAGATCAAGGAGAAGGCCGACATCCTGTACTTCGCCGGCTGCACCGCCAGCTACGTGAACACCGACGTCGCCGAGGCGTCCGTCCGCCTGCTGGACAAGGCGGGTGTCGAGTTCGCCTACATGGGGACCGACGAGGCCTGCTGCGGTATTCCGGCAAAGGTGTCGGGCAAGTGGGACGAGTTCGAGCGGATCTACGAGCACAACGTCACCGAGGCCCGGAAGCGCGGCGCGAAGACGATCGTAACGTCGTGCCCGGCATGCGGACTCGTGTGGAAGGAGATGTACGCAGATCTCGCGCGCCAGCGGGGCGAGGAGTACGAGTTCGAGGTCAAGCACTACTCCGAGATCGCGGCCGAGAAGATCGCCGACGGCAGCCTGACGTTCGATCACGAGGTCAACAAGACCCTGGCGTTCCACGACAGCTGCCACATGGGCCGCGCACAGGGCAACTACGAGCCGCCGCGCGACCTGCTCAAGGCCATCCCGGGGGTGAAGCTCGTCGAGATGGAGCACAACCGCGAGGAAGGCCTGTGCTGCGGATCCGTCCTCACGCTCATCGGCGAGCCCGAGGTCGCACCGATCCTCGGCAAGTTGCGGCTCGACGAGGCAGTCGCCGTCGGTGCCGACGCCATGGTCGCACTCTGCCCCTGCTGCGAGGTGCAGCTGAGGGACTCGGCCGAGAAGAACGAGATCGACCTGCCGGTAGACGACCTGGCGCGCATCGTGATGGAGGGCCTCGGACTGCACATCGAGTCGAGCTCTCCCGAGTCGCTGAAGATGTGGGGCTACTTCGAGAAGTTCATCTACCTGATGAAGCCCGAGGCCATGGCTGACCTGATGGCGGCGCTGCTGCCGGAGATGATGGCCGCGATGCCTGCAGGGATGGTCCCGATGATGAAGGCGGCCCGTGCGATACCCGGCGGGCTGGCGCTCATGTCGAAGATGATGCCGGCGATGATGCCGATGCTCATGCCCGCGCTCATGCCGAAGGTCATGCCGGCCATGCTTGCCGAGGTCTCCCGGCGCGTCGGTCCGCTTCCCGAGGACATGGAGGCGTTGATGCCGGGTCTGCTCCCGAAGACCATGGACGCGCTGATGCCGAACATGCTCCCGTTGCTGATCCCGTACATCACGCCCAAGATGATCGCCTACATCAAGAACAAGCTGTAGGGCGAAGCGCTCGGGGCGTCACAAGAGGGGCCCGCGCGTCGCTCGGGCCCCTCTTGATCTGGACGAATGGACCGGCTGCTACTTCTTGGTGCTGAAGTTCCCGAAGAGACGATAGAGCAGGCAGAACCCCGTCAGCCCGGTGACCAGCGCAACTACACCGAGGACGTCGAGCACGATGCCCCAGGTCCCACCGACCACGAAGTAGCCGATATAGAACAGCGCTACGCCGAGCGCGACCCGGATGACCCGGTCGGCCGTTCCCTCATTGAGCTTCATGCGAAACACCCCTTAGCGATCGATGCGTGGATCGTCCCTAGCCCTTGTACGCCGTGACGAGGGTGTGCCGAGGCAATCCCTCATGGTGCGTGACGCGTTCGAATCCGACCCCGCGAAGCATGTCCGCGATCTGGGCGGACGTCGCGCGGATCTCCTGGGGAGGACCGCCGACCGTGTCCCCCAAAGCCCAATCCGCGACGAGCAACTGCCCTTCCGATCGCAGCAGACGGAAGGCCTCCGCGTAGCTGTCACGGGGCGACGCGAGTTCGTGATGCAGGTTGATCATCACGACGAGGTCGGCTGCTGCATCCGGCAAAGGGACGTGGGTCTCCTCGGCAAGCACCGGGACGAGCCGTGAACCGATCGCCGGGTCCTCGTGCTCGTCCATCCACCGGATCATCGCAGGCTCGGTATCGACGGCGAAGACGGTCGCCGCCGGCGCCAGCGAAGCGAAGCGGCGTGCGAACAGGCCGGTCCCCGCCCCGACATCGACGATCACCTCGGGAGACGGACGACCGAGTGCGTCCCACATCAGTTCGGGGTCGAGTTCGGTGAGGCGTCCCTCGTCATCGAGGCGCGCGATCTTCGAGATGTCGAACTTCTCATGGGCCATCGGCTGCTCATCTCATCGGCTGCTTCGTCCAGTGTATACCCCAGCGGGTATATCTCGTGCGCGTCCGCCCGCCGTCACCTTCACCAACCGGGCGCACGGCATTCACGGGTCATTCATACCGCGCCTCGATACTTCAAAGCACCCGGCGCACAGCAGGTGCGCCGACGGATAACGGAGGTAGCACGATGAAGAGAGGGACCACCATCGCACTTGTGAGCGGCGCTCTCGTCGCCGGAATGGCGCTCGGCACGGTTGGGATCGCCTTCGCGGCTCCGTCGCGCACCGCGACCGGGACCGCGGGCTTCGGAGCCGGCGTGAGCGCGATCTGCCGGCAGGCCGGCGGGACGATCGCCGACATCGTGGCGAAGGTCACGGGGCAGTCGACCAGCGACGTCTACGCCGCTCGCGCCAAGGGCGAATCGTTCTCGGCCATCGCCGCGAACAAGGGTGTCTCCGCCACGGTGCTCACCGACGACGTCATCGCCGCCCGCAAGTCAGCGCTCGACGCGGAAGTACAGGCCAAGACGATCACCCGGTCCCAGGCCGACGCGGCGCTGGCCAATATGAAGACCCGCGTCTCGACGCAGATCACCTCAAATGCACCGGGCACCTGCACCGGGACCGGGCCGGGAACCGGCGCGGCTGGCCAGAACCGGGGTCAGGGCGGCGGACGCGGGATGATGGGAACCGGCACAGGAGCTTGCGGCGGCGCGGCCGTGACCCAGCCGTAGCCCGGATTCGGGACCGATACACGGGACAGGACCGTCATGTGCGGCCCTGTCCCGCTTCGGACCGCACGTTGGCGCACAATGTGATCGATGCTTTGAACGGAGCAGCCTCATGTCCCGCCTGATCCTCGTCGCAGACGACAGCCCGAAGATCGTCGAGGTCCTCGACGCGTATTTGCGCGCCGAAGGCTTCGACGTCGTGACCGCGGCGGACGGACCTTCCGCGCTGGCGGCGGTCCAGGCCCGCCGTCCCGATCTGGCGCTCCTGGACATCATGATGCCCAGCATCGACGGGCTGGAGCTCACCAAGCGTCTGCAGCGCGACTACGACCTGCCGATCATCCTGATCACCGCCAGGGTCGACGAGATCGACCGTCTGATCGGGCTGGAGATCGGCGCCGACGATTACATAGGCAAACCGTTCAGCCCCCGCGAGGTCGTCGCGCGCGTGAAGGCCGTGCTCCGCCGGCTCGACCGATCCACCGGCGACGAGCCCGCGCACATCCTGAGGATCAGCGGCCTCGTGGTCGATCCCGGCAGCCGCAGCGTAGAGATCGACGGCGCTCCGATCGTCCTGACCCGTACCGAGTTCGATCTGCTCACGGTCATGGCCGCACACCCCGGACACGTCTACTCCCGCATGCAGCTCATGGAGGCCGGCCAGGGTGTGGCCTACGAGGGCTACGAACGAACCATCGATGCCCACGTCAAGAACCTGAGGCGGAAGCTCGGCGAGGACCCCAAGGAACCGCGCTACATCCAGACGGTCTTCGGCGTGGGCTATAAGCTGGAGGCGCGACCATGAGAAGGTCGCTGCTGCTCTACGCCTTCCTCGCGATCCTTGCGGTCTCACTCGCCTCGGTCGGCCTGTCAGGCCTGATCATGCGGACCGAGGCCTCCAGCGCCTTCGACAGTTACTTCCAGTCGCTGCCGCAGACCTTGGCCGGCCGCAGGATGATGGGCACCGGGCGTCAGATGATGATGGGCGGAGCCGAGCAGACGTTCCTCGGCAGCGTGGACCGCGGGATCCTGTTCGGCGCGTTGATCGCGATCGCGCTCGCCGCGTTCGCCGCTTTCGGGATCGCCTACTACCTGACCCGGCCACTGAAACGACTGACCCTCGCGGCCCGCACTGTCGCCGACGGCGATCTCAGCCATCGCGTCGACACCGGCGGTCCGATCGAGGTGCAGCGACTCGGCGAGGCCTTCAACGAGATGGCCGCCTCGCTGGCCGAATCCGAGGTGTTGCGTCGCCGGCTGGTGGCGGACGTGGCGCACGAGTTGCGGACGCCTCTGACGTCCTTGCGAGCGCAGGCCGAGGGGATCGCAGAGGGCGTTCTCGAAGCCGATCCGGAGCGTCTCGCATCGCTCGCGGACGACACGCGACAGCTCTCGCGGCTCGTCGACGACCTGCAGGAGCTCTCTGCCGCCGATGCGGGCCATCTCAGTTACCGGATGGAGTCCACGGACCTGGCGGAGGTGGTGCGAGCGGAGGTGGCCCGCGCCACCGTGCGAGCACGGGCGGGAGTGGGACTCATGTGCGAATGCACCGGCCCGGTGCCCGTCGTGGGCGACGAGGGCCGCCTTGCGCAGGTGCTCCGGAACCTGCTCGACAACGCGCTGCGGCACACCGACAGCGGGGCGATCCGCGTGCGCTGCTCGACCTCCGACCACATGGCCCGCGTCGAAGTCGTCGACACAGGCGAGGGCATCCCGGCCGCCGACCTCCCCTACGTGTTCGAACGCTTCTACCGAGCGGATGCCGCGCGGGCTCGCGACACGGGAGGCAGCGGCATCGGACTCGCCGTGTCCCGCAGGATCATCGAGGACCACGGCGGCACGGTGTTCGCCCGGAATGCCGAGGGCGGAGGCGCGATCGTCGGCTTCTCCGTTCCGCTGGTTGGCGAGCAGTAGCGGCTCGACGGGCGCCTCGCTATACTGTCGCCTTGCGCGCCGCGCATCGGCGCGCGTACGGAGAGTTGGCCGAGTCGGTTGAAGGCGCTCGCCTGCTAAGCGAGTAAGGGGCTGAAAGCCCCTTCGAGGGTTCGAATCCCTCACTCTCCGCCATTTGACATCTCACCTGCATCGATGGCAGGATACCTACGCTCTTCGACCACGCCTTGTGGACGAGAGACGCGCCCATAGCTCAGCGGATAGAGCGTCCGGCTACGAACCGGGAGGTCGCAGGTTCGAATCCTGCTGGGCGCACCACACGAATCATACGAAGAAGCCCCTGCGAATGTTCGCGGGGGCTTTTTCGTATGGCCACACACGGAGTGTCCGGCACGTCCGGCCGAGCACGACCACCCGCCGGCGGGACCCTACCTCACCGTCACGTAGTCGTAGCCGCTCGACCATGCCGCCACGTGGCCGCTATCGGCCGGCGCGTAGGCCCGCACCCGCCACTTGCCCTTCAGCGACAGGCGGATCGAGCGCGCGTACCTGCTGTAGCCGTAATAGTCGGAGGCCTTGGCGTTCACATAGCCATAGCTCTTCCACCTGCCCGAAACGTAGCGCCACTTGTAGATGCGCACGGGGTACGTGCCGGCCGCGCGCCGCGCCTTGAGGTAGCCATAGACCGCGTAGTACTTCGAATGCGACATCTTCGCGGGGGCTACAGGAGTCCCCACGTGCGGGGTCGCAAGGACCAGGACCGCTGCGCCGGCGGTGCTGCTGTGGCCGGCATCGGCCAGAACGACGGCCCGGACCCAGCCGCCGATCGACGGCTGGTACGCATAGGTCGCCCGCCCGGACGCATCGGTGAGCAGCATCTGGAGATCGAGCCACGTCGAGTTGTCGGAGGAGTACTGATAAACGACCTGCTCGTTGGGAATGCCCGCGCCGCTTCCGTCCCTCACATCGATCGTGACAAGAGCCGCCGGGCCGCCATAGGTGACGGAGGTGCGTGATGTCGCGGTGACGACGTCGTAGAAGGGCAAGACCGCCGGCGGAACGTAGCTGAACGACTTCGCGGCCCAAGCGCTCGTGCCGCTGTCGTTGCGACTGCGCACCTCGACGGTGTTCGAGCCCAAGGTGAGACCCGCGAGGGTCACAGAGGGATCCGTGACGCTGAAGGTCGTCCCGCCATTGAGGCGGTAATCGTAGCTGCTGGCGAAGGCCACCGCGGCCCATGAAAGGGACGCGCTCGGGACCGTCACATCGGCGACCGCGTTGACGGATACGACCGCGGGAAGCGGCGGGGTGTACGTGATCGTGGTGTCGACCCACCCACTCCGGACCGCATTCTTGACGATGCGAAGTCTCAGCGTGTTGGTGCCTGCGTTCAGCCCCAGGGTCGCGAACCCTCCCGGGGCCGTCGTGACCGCTGCGCCGTTCAAAACGTACTCGTAGGTCGCGGCGGGATCCGCGGACCACGTGAGGATGAACGGGGTGGAGTAGGCGGTGTAGCTCGCGCTCAGTGTCGGCGCAGCGGGCGGATTCACGTACTCGAACCCGTAGGAGTAAGTGGGACTGACATTGCCGACCGCATCGGTCTCGGCGATGTAGGCGGTATGGCTACCGCCGGCAAGCGTCCCGTTGGGGATCGTCAGCGCATTACCGGTGACGGTCTGCGTGACGGAGGAATCGATGCGTACCCGGGTCGTATGCGTGTTCGAACCCTCGGTGTCCGACCACGTGAGCTGATCCGAGGCGAAGGAGATACCGGATACGACCGGAGCCGTCCTGTCGACAGTGAAGACGTACGTGGCCCCGTTGGTGCCGACACTCCAGTTGTAAGAACTCGTCGGGACGACACTGAAGGTGTGGGTGCCTTCGCCGAGCCCGGAGTAAGCCTTCGTCAGCGCGGCCTGTGTGGTGATGACCGAACCGTCGATGGTCATCTGGTACTGCACGCTGCGGCCGGCGACGGCGGCCCATGTCAGGTTGACCGTCTCAGGCCCATATGCGGTCTTGGTGGTGGAGATCGATGCACTCGCGAGGTACGGGAAGTCCGTCTTCAACTTGGCATAGGCCGCGGCCACGTTCACGTACCCGTACCCGTAATCCGTGTTGGGCTGGCCGCTCCCCGCAGGAGTCGCGTTGGTCAGCATATAGCTCGTGATCTCGGCGTTGGTGAGCGCCGGGGCGAACCGCCATACCATCGCCAGCATCCCGGCGAACGCCGGGGAAGCCATGCTGGTCCCCTGCCAGTATTCGTAGCCCGGAGGATAGGCAGTGCCGGCACCGTCGACATCGTAGGTTGGCTTCGTGAGGCCGTAGATCATCTGGCCGGGGGCGAGGACGTCGAGCTGGCTGCCGTAGTTGGTGAAGCTACTCCTGACCCTGGCCGCGGAGGGGTCGAGTCCGTAGGATCCGACCCCGACCACGTTGGCGCAGGCGGCGGGATAGAAGTTGGTCGAAACGCCACTGTTGCCGGTTGCCGCGACGACCACGACGCCGTGGTTGTAGGCGTAGTTGATGGCGGTCTGCATGGCGCTGGAATAGCCCGGGCCGCCGAGACTCATGTTGATGACCTTGCACCCGTCATTCGTGGCGCTGTAGATCGCGTCGGTGATGGCGCTGTCCAGGATGACGGCACTGCCCGCGGGATAGCCACCGGCGGGGTCGCCCTCGGTCCAGATCCCGAGGACCTTGTAGACCCGGACTTGCAGGTCGTAGCCGACGCTCGCGACCCCGACGCCGTTATTGGTCGCGGCGGCGATCTCCCCGGCCACGCAGGTACCATGGGCGGCCGTTTCGAGGGTATTCCTGGGCGCCGAATCCGAGGCCGGGGTCACGTCGAAGTCCTTGGTCAGGACGCCGTTGGTGTAGGTCTGGAACTCGTCCTTGCCCGCAACGATGTTCGCGCCCTTGTCGGGGTGGTCCATGTAGAAACCCGTGTCGATGACGCCGACCTTGAAGGCGCTGCCCGATGCGCGCGCCGGGAACCCGTTCTGGGTATTGGGATTGTTGTAGTTGGGCCAGAGGCCGACGGCATTGCTACCGTTGCCCCGCAGCCACCAGCTCTTGGCGTACGCGTAGGTGACGCCACCCGAGGACCACGCTCCGGAATCGGCATACGCAGGATCGCTCGGGGGGACCGCGTAGGCGGTCACCTGGCGGATGTAGTTCGGCTCGGCGAAGGCCACCGTCGGATCCTGCTTCAACTCACCGATCAGTCCGTCGACGGTCTGACCGCGCGGGACTTTCACGGACATCTGCCTGTTGTCAGCGCTCTTGCCCATGCCCTGAGCGGTGACGCCATAGGCCTTGGTGAATCGACCGGTGCTGCTCGTCGTGACGGGGTCCTTGAACCCGACGATCACGCTGTCCCGGACGTAAGCTCCTCGTCCCGTTGCGGCCTGCGTCGGAACCCCTGGGGTCGCATTCATCCCGGCAAACGCAAGGGAGGGGACGGCCGAGAGGACGAGTGCGGCGGCGAGGACCGCGCTGACCGCTCTTCGCATCCGGGTCGATCGTGTCCTCATTGCATGGATCCTGTCGTCTTCATCGCAGCGATGATCTCGCCCGGGACTGCGAACCGATCGCACGATGCGGAAATCGAGAGCCGGATGACCCGCGCACGATCCGGCAGGGGCCCTTGAGTCCTTGGTGATGTTATCGGACGTTCTGAACCGCTGCATGAGCACCCTATGTGCCAGCCCGGCCTCGGCCCTCGCGCGTGGACGCGCGCGCGGGCGCACGCGCATACTGGCCATCGGATGCGGCGCGAGCACCAAGGGGGGATCTGCATGGCCGACGGGAAGCTTTCGGGGAAAGTGGTCGTCATCACCGGCTCGACGCGCGGCATCGGCCGCTGTATGGCAGAGGCGTGCGCGGCGGCGGGCGCGACGGTGGTCGTGTCATCCCGAACGGAGTCCGCTGTCACCTCGACCGTCGCAGCGCTGCGCGCCGCAGGCGCCACCGCCTCGGGCATCTCCTGCGACGTCTCACGCGAAGCGGACCTTGAGGCGCTGCTCGCCCATGCGATCGCCAAGCATGGCGGGGTGGACGTATGGGTGAACAACGCGGGTATCTCGCTCGGGATGCGCCGCCACATCGATACCTCGCCCGGGGAGATCCGCTCGATCGTCGACATCAACCTTGTCGGCACGATGCTCGCGTCCCGGATCGTCGTCCCCCACCTGATCGCGCGCGGCGGCGGGACGCTCGTCAACGTGTCCGGCCGCGGGGGACGTGGCGACACCGCTGCCTACACGGCCGCCTACGCGGCGACCAAGGCGGGCATCATGGCCTTCACAAAGAGTCTGGCAGCAGAACACAAGACGGAGCCGGTCTCGATCGTGGTGTTCATGCCCGGGATGGTCGATACCGATTTCTACGGACCCGACATGCAGGTCAGCCCCGAGCTGACGGACCTCGTGAGCAATATCCGCGTCGTACTCGATGCCATCGGCACTCCGCTTGAACTCGTCGGCCCCGCTCTCGCTGATGCGGTGGCGATGCGTCCGGGTTCCGAGACGGGCACAGTGCGTCGCGTCTCCGGCGGGATGCGTCAGGCCCTCGGCGGCTTCCGTCTGCTCAGAGCTCGGATCTCGGGCCGCATGAAACCGATGTAGGGGGCTCCGCGTGCAGAACGAGGGGGATGCAGAGGACCCGCGGGATGGGGCCGAGGAGTGCTCAGAGGGGCCCGTTCGCGAGCCTCTCCATCCCCGACCGGAAACCGATGCCGCACGCGCGCGCTCGCACACCCCCCGCCACTCCCGGCACGCGGCCAAGAACGCGGGCCGCGACAAACAACCGAGCCCGAAGCTGCCTCGCCTGCCGCGCACGAAGCCCGTCAAGGTGCCGCGCCCGCCATCGCAGAGTACCAGCGCGGAATCACTCGTTCCACGGGCCGCCGCCCCGGTCGACAAGCACCTTCACGCAACACGCGGCGCTGTCGTTACCGCGGCACTGATCGCCACGCTTGTCATTGTCGCCGTAGTGGCGTGGTGGTTGTTCACCCGTCCCGCCGCGCTGGCGCTGACGCCGTCGCCCACAGATTCCGCGATCACCATCGCCGGTCACGGGACCCGCACGGGCACGGTCACGCTCGACGAGCTCGAGCCGGGGATGCTCACGGCCACGGTCGCCCGCTCGGGATTCGTGACCGCGACGGTGACGATCGAGGTTTCCCGCGGCATCCGGACGGTCCGTGCCGTCACATTGCGACCGCTCCCCTGCCGGATGGACTTCACGACGCGGCCCTCCGGCGCAACGGTGCAGGTGACCGACGCCCGGGGTGCGGTGCTCACCGGCCTCACTCCGTGCTCGCTCGTCACCTCGGCCGGGCCGATCACCGTGGTCATCTCGCGAAGCGGCTCGAACACCTTCACACAGCGCCTGTTCCTCGACGCGGCGCGCACCTTCGACGTCCTGCTAGACCCGAAGGGGCAGGTCGTCCACGCTCTTGGCTCCTTGGCCGCCAAGGGCGCTCCCAAGGGCGTCGCGGTGACACCCGACGGACGGGAAGCGTGGGCGTCCATCCTCAACGGCCCGCCGTCGATCGAGATCTACGACCTCAAGACCATGGCAAAGACCGGTGGCATCGACATCGGCAGATACGGCTCCGTCGAGATCATCTTCAACGCCGACGGGACCCGCGCCTACGCGAGCCAGATGGAGACCGCCAAGGTCTTCGAGATCGACACCGCCACGCGCAAGGTCACCCGCTCGTTCGCGACCGGGTCAGCGTGGACCAAGGTCGTCGCCCTGTCCCCGGACGAAAAGACGCTGTACGCGGCCAACTGGTCGGGCAACGACATCAGCCTCATCGACCTGACGACGGGCAAGCTGCTGCGTCGCATCCCGACCGCGAAGACGCCGCGGGGGCTGTGGCCAACAAAGGACGGCCTCTATCTCTACGTGGCCGGGTTCGACAAAGGCGAGCTACAGAGGATCGACCTGAAGTCCGGAGTGGTGAAGACGCTGTTCAAGAGCGGCGGCGCACTTCGACATCTGGTCGCGGACGAGAACACCGGCAAGCTCTACGCCTCCGACATGTCCAAGGACGTCGTGTGGGTGCTCGACATGAACACGTTGAAGACGAAGAAGTTCTGCGACACCGATGAGAAGCCCAACACGATCGAGCTCTCACCCGACGGCATGGTCCTGTTCATCTCCAACCGCGGCGAGAACAACCCGAAGTCGTACTACCTCAAGGGGTACGAGTGGGGCACGATCCTGCTGATGTCGACCGACACCGGGGCACCGCTGGACGCCATCGTCGGCGGGAACCAGTGCACCGCCCTCGACGTCTCGGCCGACGGGCACACCCTGGTGTTCTCGGACTTCCTGGACGATCGTCTCCGCGTCTACGACATACCGGGATATGCGACGCTCTTGAGCGGCGCGGAAGGACGCTTCGCGACCCACTTTGCGGACCTGAAGAAGTCCAGACCCTAGCCGCCCTACTCGCTGACCGGATGCCGCCCGAACTGTTCGCGCAGCGCGGAGAGCACCTTCCCGGTCCAGTCGGGATCGCGCTCGGACTCGACGCGGAAGCGCAGGGCGTCCTCGATGACCCGCGCCCGGATCCCGAGGCCGCGCGCGGCCTCCACGGTCCACTCCCCCTCGCCGGTGTGCGACACGACGCCGCTGACCCCGCCGAGACCCTCGCCGTGCACCCTGAACGCGGCCTCGAGCCAACCGATCAGACGGGACTCGATCACGCTGCCCCGGTTGTAGACGGTCGCGACGTCGGTCAGGTCCAGCGAGTAGTCGCTCGCCTTCAACACGGTGAACCCCTCGGCGATGGCCTGCATCATGCCGTACTCGATGCCGTTGTGGACCATCTTCACGAAGTGGCCCGCGCCGATCCCGGGGAAGTGCCGATAGCCGTCCGCCACGGAGAGATCGGCCCACAGCGGCCGCAGACGCTCGAAATCCTCCCTCGCACCGCCGACGAGTAGGCAGGCTCCGTCCCGGGCTCCGGCCGGTCCACCGGAGACCCCGACGTCGACGAAGCGGATGCCCGCCTCGGCGAGCCGCGCGGCGCGCGCGGGGTCGTCGGTGTAGCGCGAGTTCCCACCGTCGATCACGGTGTCGCCCGGAGAGAGAGCGGACGCAAGCCCTCCTCCGCCGAAGAGCATCTCGTCGACAGCCGCACCCGCCGGGAGCATCAGCCACACCGCACGCGGGGCCTCGAGGGCCTCGACGAGTTCGGCGACCGTGCGAGCGGGAACGACGCCGTCGGCCGCGAGCCGCAGCGCGACCTCCGTCGTGCGGTTGAATCCGACGGTGCGCCACCCATGGTCGACCAGGTTGCGCGCGATGCCCGCCCCCATCTTCCCCAGGCCGATGACTCCCGCCTCGCGCCGGAGCACATCCCTGGCGGGTGCCGCGATCGCTGCGTCAGCGGCCGCGGCGAGCACCGCGTCCGAGTCCGGTTCGTAGCGCGCCAGGGGCACCGCGCCCGCCGCCCACGCCTCGACGATCGGATCGATGAACTCCCACATCGCGCGAACCTCGCGCGTCGAGACGAACAGCGTCTGGTCGCCCTCGATGGCATCGGCGAGCAACTTCGCGTACTCCTCGACGTACTGGGCCTTCTCCTCCTTCTCGTAGAGGAAGAAGTTGAAGTCCCGCTCCTCGAGGTCCGTGCCGAACCCGGGCTTCTTCGTCCAGAAGGAGATCGTGATCGAGTCGGCGGGTTCAAGCCGGAAGGTGACCCTGTTCTGCACGCCGTCGGCTTCCCCGCACATGCATGGCTCGGGATGGCGGAAGCTCACGACGATGTCCTTGCGGGCCCGGCCGAGTCTCTTCCCACCCTGCATGACCACGGGGACCCCGCGCCACGTCTCGGAGTCGAGCCGCGCCACGACCCGGAAGAACGTCTCTGTCTGCGACTCGGGCGCCACGCCGGGGATATCCCGGTAGCCGTCGTATTGCGCCCGGAACGTCGAATCCCCGATCTGCTCCGGGCCGAGGGGCCGCAGCGCGCGCAGCGCCTCGACGCGCGCGGCTCGGATGGCATCCGCGTCCATGCTCACGGGCTGGGCCATCGTGATGAGCGCGAGCATCTGCAGCAGGTGGTTCTGCCCCACGTCGCGCAGCGCGCCCACTTGGTCGTAGAACCCCCCGCGCGACTCTGCGCCGAGGGTCTCGAGCAGGTTGATCTCGATCCGCTCGATCGCACGGTTGTTCCACGACGGTTCGAAGATGCTGTTCGAGAAGCGGAACGACATCATCCCCTGGAGCATCTCTTTGGCGAGGTAGTGGTCGATCCGGTAGATCTGCTGCTCCTCGAACAGCGACCCGAGCAGCTCGTCGAGTTCACGCGCTGTGGCTGTGTCGTGGCCGAACGGCTTCTCCACGATGACCCTCGTCCAGCCCTCCCCCGTGACGCCACACGCAGCAGTCAGCCCACTTGCGGCCAGGTGTTCGAGGATCGTCCGATAGTTGCCGGGAGGGACGGCCAGGTAGAAGAGCTTGTTGGCGCAGGTGTCCCACTCGTCGTCGATGACGTTGAGCGCGTCGGCGAGCCGACCGTAGGCCTCCACCTCGTCGAAATGACCCTGCAGGTAGCTGAAGTCCCCGGCGAACGCCCGCATCATGGTCGTATCGGGTTCACCCCCGTGATGGCGGCCGATCGTCTCGCAGACGCGGTCGCGGAACGCCTCGTCCGGGATGTCCCGGCGCGCGAAGCCCACCACACGAAAGCGTTGCGGCAATCGCCCCTTCTCGCGCAGGTAGAACAGCGCGGGCGCTATCTTGCGCTCCATCAGATCGCCGGTGGCGCCGAATACCACGAGGATCGTCGGTGCACCGGGGGTGAGAGCAGCCATGCGAACCGCCTCCGCCGAGGGATGTCTTCGCACGAGTATGTACCCGCACCGATACCCGGGCAGGTCGACACGCTCGAATGCTTCGAGCGTGGAGTATCCTTGTCGCATGAGGATCATCGATGTACACACACACGTATGGACCGATCGACTCGCTGCGGCAGCAGTCTCGGCCGTAGGCGCGCAGGGCCACATTGGCGCCCACTACGACGGGACCGTCGCAGGCCTGATCGAAGCGATGGACCGGGCCGGCATCGACGCGAGCATCATCCTGCCCGTCGCCACGAAGCAGAGCCAGGTCCGCACGATCAACGACTGGGCCGCCGGCCTCGTCGGGCATGAACGCCTGATCCCCCTCGGGGCCATGCACCCCGACTGCCCGGATCCCGCCAAGGAGATCGCCCGGATGCGCAAGCAAGGGCTCACGGGCTTCAAGATGCACCCGGAGTACCAGCAGTTCGAACCGCACGAGCCGCGCATGGAGCGGATCTACGAAGCGGCCATCCGCAACGACATGACGGTGTACTTCCATTCGGGCGGCGATGTGGCCTTCACGAGTGTTCGCGGCACGCCGCGGGCGTTCGCCGAGGTGCTCGAGGTGTGGCCGGAACTCAATGTGGTGCTCGCCCACCTCGGCGGATTCCGCCAGTGGCAGGCCGTCCCCGGCCGTCTTGCCGGCAGCAGCGCGTGGTTCGACACCGCGTACACCCTCGGACATCTGGCGGATGAGGCGTTCGTCGAGCTCGTCCGCGCGCTCGGCACGGACCGCGTCATGTTCGGGTCCGATGGGCCGTGGACCGATGCGAAAACCGAGATCGCGCACCTCAGGTCGCTGCCGTTCAAACCGGCCGAACTGACGGCCATCCTCGGCGGCAACGCGGAGCGGTTCCTCGCGCACGGCTAGATCACGCGGCAAGCGGCAGTCCGGCTATGCGCCGATGACGTCGCAGCCCATATACGGCCGAAGCGCTTCGGGCACGGTGACGGTGCCGTCGGCGTTCTGATAATTCTCGATGATCGCTGCCACGCAACGACCGACGGCCAGTCCGCTGCCGTTGAGGGTGTGCACGAAGCGTGAGCCCTTGAAGGTCGAAGGGTCCCGGTACTTGATCGATGCGCGACGCGCCTGGAAATCCCAGCAGTCGCTGCAGGACGAGATCTCCTTGTAGTTGTCGTAGGAGGGCATCCAGACCTCGATGTCGTAGGTCTTGGCCGCGCTGAATCCCGTGTCCCCGGTGCAGAGCGTGATCACCCGGTACGGCAGCCCCAGCAACTCGAGCATGCTCGACGCGTCGACGACCATGCTCTCGAGCTCCTCGAGCGAAGTCTCGGGCGTAGCGAACTTCACCAGCTCGACCTTATCGAACTGGTGCACACGGATCATGCCGCGGGTGTCGCGCCCGGCCGACCCCGCCTCCTCGCGGAAGCAGGGAGTGTAAGCGGTGTAGCGCAGCGGTAGATCGGCCGCGTCGAGGACCTCGTCACGGTGGATATTGGTGAGCATGACCTCGGCCGTCGGGATGAGGTAGAGCCCCTCGCTCTGCGTCTTGAACAGGTCGTCCTCGAACTTGGGGAGCTGGCCGGTCCCGGTCAGGGTCGCCGTGTTGCCGAGCAGCGGCACCCACCATTCCTTGTAGCCGCGTGCCGTGTGGTTATCGAGGAAGAGGTTGATCACGGAGCGCTCGAGGCGGGCGCCAAGCCCTCCCATGAGCACGAACCGGGACTTCGCCAGCTTCACCGCCCGCTCGAAATCGATGATGCCGAGCGCGGGGCCGAGGTCCCAGTGGGCCTGCGCCTCGAAATCGAAGACACGCGGCGTTCCCCACTTCCGGACCTCGACGTTCTCGGACTCATCGGCGCCCACCGGCACCGACTCGTGGGGGAGGTTCGGAGCGGTCATGAGCAGATCACGCACGTCGGCTTCGACCTGTTCGAGCACTGCCGCGTCGGCGGCGATCTCGTCGTTGACGAGACGCGCCTCGTCCTTTATCGCCGCGGCCTCGGCGGTCCGGCCGGCCTTCATGAGTTCGCCGACCGCCTTGGAGAGCTCGTTGCGGCGTGCCTGGCGGAGCTCGGTCCTCGCGATCAGCCGGCGGCGCTCCTCATCCAGCTCGATGAAGGCGTCCACGGGCCACGGCGCCCCGCGGAGACTCATCGCTGTCCGGACGGCCTCGATGTTCTCGCGTACGAAGCGTGCGTCGAGCATCGGGTTCTCCTTCGAAGCGGTACGGTGCCTGCTGCGAGAAGTATACCGCCCTGCAGGCGACGCGCCTTCCTCACAAAACGCCGGAAACCGGCCTCATGCCTCCAGCTCGGACGTGCACGCTGAGCACTTCGTTGCGGCCCTCGGCACCTCGGTCAGGCAGTAAGGACAGGGACGCGTGGTCGACTCGGGCTCGGCGGGCGTGCGGCGGAAGCGGTTGATCGCCCGCACCATCAGGAACACGGCCATCGCGATGATCAGGAAGGTCACGATCGCGTTGATGAACTGGCCGTAGTTGAGCGTGGCTGCGCCGGCGGCCTTGGCCGCGGCGAGCGTCGCGTACGGCCCGGGCGTCTTGCCGTCGCCGAGCACCGCGAACAAGTTGACGAAGTCGACCCGGCCCGTGAGCAGCCCCACGAGCGGCATGATCATGTCGTCCACCAACGACTTCACGATGGCCCCGAACGCGGCACCGATGACGACGCCGACAGCCAGGTCGATGGCGTCGCCCTTGATCGCGAACTCCCTGAACTCCTTGAACATGGCGTCCCCTCATCACATCGGGTCTCGGAAAAGCCATGTTCCCACACCTGCGCACCGCAGACAGAGCTCACGCTACACTGCGGTCATGTATTCAGCCGCCGAACACCCCATCGACGCGCTCGCGGCCATCGGCCTCGATGCCGCAGCGCTGGCCCGGATCCCCGGTCTCGCCATCCTCGAGGTGGCGGGACGGGACAGTGTCGCCGCCGCCATCGCTGCCGTCCGCGAGCGCGGACTGACGACGCTGCTACCGACATCGGTCGCCACCGGCACCGAATACGGCGACGAACATGCTCCCGACAGGGCGGCCGAGTACCTCGCGACGGTCCTCGGCGACGAGGTCGAGATGCTGCCATCGCTGCGTCTCGGTTCCCCCCGGCTCTGGGCCGCGCTCAACGGCCGCTTCGCCCAGGTCATCGCCGAGCGGTACCAGATCTCGTCTCCGTGCCTCGCGTGCCACCTGTACATGCATCTCGCGCGCCTGCCACTCGCCCGTGCCTTGGGCGACGCTCCCATCATCGCCGGAGAACGCGACAGCCACGGCGGTCGAGCGAAGCTGTCTCAGACCCCCGCGGGCATCGACGCATGCGCCCGGATGCTCGCTCGCGCAGGCGTGGAGTTGCTCCAGCCGATCCGCCGCCTGCACGATGGTGATGCGGTGGCATCCCTCGTCGGCCCGGGCTGGGCCGCGGGTGAACGCCAGCTGTGTTGCGTCCACTCGTCCAACTACGCCGGCCTCGATGGCGAGGTCTCCTTCGACGAACTCGCGTACGCCCGGTACGTCCATGGGTTCCTCGAGCCGGTCGGCACAGCCGTCGTCGAAGCCTGGCGCAGCACCGCGGAGCCCGACTACGAGGCCCTCGTGCAAGCTATTCTTCGAGGGCCTGACGCGGCCTGAGTCCGTACGCCGTATGCTCCTCGGCCAATCATTCGCCGACCGGACCCCCCGAGTGACCGCACGTCCCTTTCCGACATCCGTTCGTCATAACGTCCCTACTTGCCCGTTATGGACGAAGAGCGTGTCGGGTAGGTGCTGACTGTGTAGACGATCTTCCATCCGCGGGCTTCCACATGACGGGTGGGCGCGTTGGCGCGGAGCATCCCCCCGGCTGTCCGCGCCTTCGTGCGTCATCGGGCCTTTCGCTGTAGCGACCCGCTGCGTCACAAGGTGGGGTACCGTGGACGCATGGCGATCATCCTTCTGATCCTCGACGGCATTGCCGACCGGCCGTGGCCCGTGCTCGACGGGCTCACGCCGCTCCAAGCCGCGCGGACTCCCAATCTCGACCGGCTCGCCGCTTCGGGGCAGACCGGCGTGCTGCACCCGCTCGGGCGCGGGATGGCGCCCGGCAGCGAGCTCTCGCACTTCGTGCTCTTCGGCTACCCGAAGGAGCTCTATCCCGGGCGAGCCGTCTTCGAGGCGATCGGCGAGGACCTGCCGCTGACCGGCGACGAGGTCGTATGCCGCGGACTCTTCGCGACCGTCGAGCGCGCCGGCGACGGCTCTCTGCGGGTCCTGGAGCGCCGGACCGATATCGACGACGATTCGTGCCGGGAACTCGCCGCGGCGATCGCCCCGTTCACCTGGGGTGGGATCACGATCGACTTCGTCTACAACTCGATCCACCAGGGGATCGTGTTCATCCGCGGCGCGGCGGGGGTCTCCCCTTCCTCCGATATCACCGACTCCGACCCCTATGTCCCGGGCGACCATGTGGTCCGCCCGCAGGCGCTGGACGACGCTCGCGACCCGTTCGGGGCGCGACACACCGCGGCCGCGCTCGACGCCTGGCTGAAACACGTCTACACCGTCCTCGACGCGCACCCGGTCAATGCGGTGCGCCGGGCCCGTGGCGATGCGCCCGCGAACTTCCTGCTGGTGAAGTGGGCGGCACGCTTCGAGCCGTTCCCGAGGTTCGAAGACCGGACCGGGCTCGTCGGCGCCAGCGTCAGCAGCGGTGTCACGTTCAAGGGCATCGCGCATGCGCTCGGGATGCGCTGGTACGGATGCCGGTACCTGCCCGACTGGACCGACGACCTTCGCGCCCGGATCACCCTCGGCGCACAGGCGGTACGCGACGGTTGCGAATTCGTCCACATACACACCAAAGCCCCGGACGAAGCCGGACACACCAAGGACCCGATCCGCAAACGCGACGTGATCGAAGCGCTGGACGCGGCGATCCCGGCACTGTGGGAAGAAGGTCTCATGACGCCCGGGAACCTGGTCATCGTCACGGGTGACCACGGGACGCCGTCGGGCACGGACCTGGTGCACTCGGGCGACGCCGTGCCGATCGCGATGGTTGGCGCCGCGACGTACACCGACGACGTGGAGGCCTTCGACGAACGCTCGTGCGCCGCAGGGTCGCTCGGCCACCTCGCCGGAAGCGACCTGATGCCGGAAGCGCTCAACCGTATCGGTAGGATCAAGTACATGAACGCGAGACTCACCACGGCCGAAGGCATCTTCTGGCCGCGAACGACGGAACCGTTCCGGCCGGAATGACGGTGGGCCATCAACTATTTCGACAAACATCGAACTAGTTGATACACTCCGCGAGTACGCATCCCGCGAACGTGGAGAGCCCCGTGTCTGACTCCGTGAGCACCACACCGGCCGTCGCACCTCCAGCCGAGGCGCCCTGTTGAGGGCCCCGCACTCTGCCGGGTAGCAGAGTCTCCCGTCCTCGGCTCGACCAACCGTTCGTCACCGGCGAGATCGGCACGATATCGGGAGCCGTTCCTGTCGTCCCGGTTGCCCTGACTTGGCGCGACCGGATCGGCGGCTACACGGTCCGCTGGGGGATCGGGCGCTACACCTACACCGTCGACCCGGGGCTCTACGCCGTCGGCTCCCCCGACGACCGCTCCCCGGTGCTGGTGAGCGCGAACTACAAACTGTCGTTCGATGCCCTGCGCCGAGAGCTGACCGGAATCGATGCGTGGATCCTCGTCCTCGACACCCGCGGCATCAACGTGTGGTGCGCCGCCGGTAAAGGCACCTTCGGCACCGACGAGTTGGTCCGTCGGATCGAGGCCGCCGACCTCTCCCCTGTCGTGTCCCACAACATCGTGGTCGTACCGCAGCTCGGTGCGCCCGGCGTCAACGCTCCCGAGGTACGTCGGCGCACGCGCTTCCGGGTCGCCTACGGGCCGGTGCGCGCGGCGGACCTGCCCGCCTTCCTCAAGGCCGGCATGCGTGCCACTCCCACCATGCGCACGGTCACCTTCGGCCTGCGCGAGCGGGCCGTGCTGGTGCCGGTCGAAGCGGTCAACGTCGCAAAGCTCACGCTGCTCGTAGCCGTCGGCGGTGCCGTGGCGGGCGGGATCGGGCCGGGCTGGTACTCGATCGCCCGCGCGCTCGACCGCGCTCCTCTCGCCGCTGCCGGAGCCGTCGCCGCGATGGTCGCCGGCACCGTCGTCACGCCGCTGCTTCTTCCGTGGATCCCGTGCCGGCTCTTCGCGGTCAAGGGAGCGATCGTGGGGCTCTTCGCGGCCATGCTCCTCGATGTGGCGTTCGCATCCGCGGGGACCCCACTGCCGTTGGCAGCAACGGGAGTGGTAGCGATCGTTGGAGCGTCCTTCGCGGCGATGAACTTCACCGGCACCTCCACCTTCACCTCTCTGCACGGGGTGGAGAAGGAGATGCATCTCGTCATGCCGTGGCAGGCCGCCGGAGCACTCGCCGCAGCCGCACTGTGGATCGCGGGAGGGTGGTACTGAGATGTCGCCGCTCAGATATATCGAAGAGGTCGTCACTCTGGAGTTCGATGCCGACCGCTGCACCGGGTGCGGACTGTGCGTCCAGGTATGTCCTCATGGCGTGTTCGCGATGGACGGCACCCGCGCCACGGTCGTGGACCGCGGCGCATGCATGGAATGCGGGGCCTGCGCGCTCAACTGCGCGTTCGACGCCATCGCCGTGGAATCGGGAGTGGGATGCGCCGCCGCCATCATCGCGTCGTACTTCCGTCGCGGCGAGGTCGCCTACGGGCCGGAGAACGACACCTGCTGCTAGAGGGCCGTTGCGCGGGAGCAGACCAGTGCACGGCGGATACCCTCGAAGGAGCACTCGTCGGCCTCGACGATACTGCGGCGGCGCCCGATCTCATCACAGTGGTGCGAGTCTGAGCTGCGGATGCAGCGGACACCGCCGCCGAGCCATTCGAGCTGCTCCGCGCTTGCGAGATCAAGGAACTCCAGCACCACCTTCGACGCCTCATCGACGATCCTGCGGAGCAGCGGGCTGTCCGACAGCCGGTAGTCCCCGAACCAGCGGTCCACGTGAGCGATGTGGCACATCCCGCCGAGGCGCTCTATCGTGCGCGCCGCAGCGACGGGGTCGTGCTCGATCACGAGGCGGTGGAGCGGACCGGCAGGCGACGCGGCCTGCGGGCCGAGCGCCGACATCAGCGCCGAGAAACCGGCCTCGGCGGCATCGGGCGGGAAGATGGCGATCAGATGCGCCTCGTCAGTGCCCCACGACAAACGGACCTCCACGCCGGGAAGCACGAGCAGCGGGAGGCCGACGGCGGCATCGTGGACCTTGCGAAAGAACCCGAGGGAGAAGTGGTCGGTCACCGCGAGCACGTCGATGCCAGCATCCAGCGCCGCACGGGCCACGTCATGCCCGTTCGTATCGAGCGGGCCGCGATAGTCGGTCGGCTCGACCGGCATGTGGTTGTGGAGATCGATCGAGTAGGCGGTCATCCGGCGCTCTCCGGCGGGGTCGCGGTGCCACTGCGGCGCGATACTCGCAAAGTATAAGCCCGTCCGATGCGTCTGATAAGTACCGTGACAGGTCAGCTCACCCGCGGGTACGACCCGAGCACCTTCACTTCGCGCAGCTTCAGTCGCAGGCACTCGAGCGCCAGAGCGACGTGAGGATCGTCGACATGGCCCTCCAGATCCACGAAGAACATGTACTGGCCGAGTTGCCTCTTCGTGGGACGGCTCTGGATCTTGGTGAGGTCGATCTGCCCGTAGGCGAATTCGCTGAGGATCATCAGCAGAGCACCGGGACGGTTGCGCTGCATGAAGAGGGCGAGTGAGGTCTTGTCGTGCCCGGTCCGCTCGTGAAGGCCCCGGCCGATGACCACGAAGCGCGTCTGATTGCCCTCGAAGTCCTCGATCGACTCGTGGAGGACCGCCCCGCCATAGAGCCCGGCCGCCAGCACGGTCCCGATCGCGGCGAGCCCCGGCTCCGCGAGCGCTCGCTGTACGGCCTCGGCCGTGGAGTTGGCGGCGATCGTGGGGCGGCCAGGCAGGTTCGCCGAGAGCCAGGCGCGACACTGCGCGGTAGCCTCGGGCTTGCTGACGATCGCGGTCACGTCCTCAAGACGGATGCCGGGCGCCACGACGAGCGCGTGGTGGATGTCGCGAACGAGCTCGGCCGTGATGTGAAGTTCGTGGTCGAACGCGAGCGCGTCGAGCGTCTCGTTGACCGAGCCCTCGACGGAGTTCTCGATGGGAACCACACCGGAGTCACAGTCTCCCGACGCCACCGCCGCGAACACGTCGGCGATCCTGGCGCACGGCACCGGCTCGATGCCCTCGATGCCCAGCGACAACAGTGCTTCCTCGGTGAAGGTCCCGGCGGGGCCCAGAAACGCCCGGCGGGGCATCACGCGCTCCCCTCGGCGACCGCATCACGCGGCGCCTGACGTTCGATCTCCAGATCGCGGGCCCGCAACTCGTCGACCCCGAGAGGGGTCGCGCTGACGCGGTTGCGCCCCGAGCGCTTGACGACGTACAGAGCGTCGTCCGCCCTACGAAGGAGACTCTCGCGATCGGTCGCGGTGGCGGGATAGGTCGACAGGCCGATCGACACCGTGATCCGCTCGGTCCGCTTGCCATCGGCGTTCTTGAAGGCGTGCGCTGCAACGGCCTCGCGGACCTTCTCGGCCACGACGAAAGCGCCCTCCGCGTCCGTCTCCGGGAGCAGGATCGCGAACTCCTCGCCCCCGTACCGGCATACGACGTCGATATCGCGGACCGCGGTGCGCATGACCGAGGCGAGATCCGCCAACGCGTCGTCTCCCGCAACGTGGCCGTGGGTGTCGTTGTAACGCTTGAACTCGTCGGCATCGAGCATCAGCAACGACAGGCTCCGGCCGAACCTGCGCGCGCGTCCGACCTCGTCCTCCGCGCGCTCCAGCAGGTACCGGTAGTTGAACAGCCCGGTGAGCTCGTCGGTGACCGCGAGACGACGGGTCAGCTTATAGAGTTCCGAGTTCTCGACCGCCACGGACAGCTCGTTGGCCACGGAGGTCAGGACGAGCCGGTCCTCGCTGCCGAGCCGCTCGAGCCGCTCCCCCGAGGCGCAGAAGACGACCATGAGACCGGCACGGTCCAGCAGGGTCGTACACGCGAACATCTCCTCGCCATGGATCTGTGCATCGGGTCCATAGGCGGTCGGCGTGCGCTTCGCAAGTCCCGGGGCGATCCCGAACGACGCGTTGAACACGGTCTCGTCGCGCTCTTTGTCGATGATGAACAGCGCGCTGCCCGGCAGATCGATGACCTTGGAGAGGATCTCGAGCACCAACTGTCCCACCTGCTCGAAATCGAGCGTCGAATGGATGAGTTCCGTGATCTCGGAGATGGCGCGCAACTCGGTGAGACGCCGCCGCAGATGGTCGTTGAGGTCATGATACTCGCGCTGGCTTCGACGCAGGTGCGTCTCGCGCTCCTCCTGGGTGCGCTGCACGGTCGCCACGATCATCGCCGTGCCCAAGAGAGCCACCGCCTTGACCAGTACCAAGAGCACGACGCCGGGGGCCGCGACGCTCTGACCGAAGAGGTAGGCGCTCATGTAGGTCACCGCGACGAGGCCGGTGGCCACGGCGGCATCGCGCTGGGCGAGCCCGGAGCCCAACATGATCGCCAGGCACAACATCCACGGGTAGAGCGGGTCCGGATAGCCCGCGAGCACCCAGATCAGAAGCGCCGAGCAGATCAGATCAGGAACGAGCAACTCATAGAGCACGCGCCGCGGATGCTGGTGCCACACCACGAGCGCCAAGGTGCCGAAGGCTCCGGCGGCGACCAGCAGCCCGAGGGCCGCGAGCAGGTACACGTCCCCTCCGTGCCGCGGCTCGAGCATCCCGGTCGCACGCATCGCTATGAGCAACGTCGCCAGAACGACACGCGCCGAGATGGCTATGTAGTCGGAGATGCGCGGGGCAGGCGAATGGTCTCGAAGTGTGGCCGCAGAGGAGCTGACCGCACTCGCCGCAGCCACGCCTTCGCGAGCCGCGGTCCTAGCCATCGCGACCATGACGGCGTCTCCCTTCGGAAGCGACGCTCAGTCCGGTGCCGCGCAGCGCTCGCGTGCACGCCTGCGCCTCTTCATCGGTCAGGACCAGCTCGGCAAGGCCTTCGGTGATCGGCTTGGCGTAGAGGCGGTAGGCCCCGCGACCGTACATCGAGGTGAGTACGAACCCGTTCGCGGCATCGTCGAAAAGCGCGAGCGTGAAGGAGTTCTCACCGACGTCGCCGGGAAGGGCATCGAAACGCACGAGCCCCAGATGGCGGATCGCCCGTCCGATGAGCTGAGCGAGCGCCTCGTCGTCGGCCCGAAGCCGGTCGTCGGCCGCATCGAGGATGTCGAGCCGCGCCTGCACGGCCTGGGCGATGCCGGCGAAGTCCCCGGCGGAAGCCATGCGACCGAGTTCGCCACGTGCGGTGGTCAGCGCGCGTACGCGCTGCGCGAGCGCGAAGGTCCACGCGACCGCAAGTACGGCCACGACCAACGCAACGATGGCTACGACGAGCTCTACCTGCACTTGAGCGACCCTCCCCGCTACACTTCAAAGGAGTATACGACGAACACACACACACCACGCCACGGAGGATCCATGGACACCACAGCGCTGCACCTGCTCCTCGCCGGCGTGGCCGACGGCACCATCAGCATGCAGGAGGCCGCCGAGCGGCTCGCCGACCTGCCCTTCTCCGAAGTCGAATCGGGCGGATCGCCGGTCGCACGGGTCGACCATCACCGCGAGCTGCGCACCGGCTACCCGGAGGTCGTGTTCTGTCAGGGCAAGACGCCGCAGCAGGTCAAGGCCATCGCCCGCAACATCCTGGGACACGGTGACGTCCTGCTCGGCACACGCGCGTCAGCCGCGCAGTACCAATCCGTCGCCCAGGTCGCTCCTGACGCCCGCTACTTCGAGGACGCACAGATCCTGCTCGTCGACCGCAGAACGGAGCGGCCGTCCATCGGTCACATCGTTGTGGCGAGCGCGGGCACCGCGGACATCCGGGTCGCGGAAGAAGCCGCGATCTGTGCCGAGGTCATGGGTGACCGCGTCACGCGACTCTTCGACATCGGCGTCGCCGGCATCCACAGGCTACTGTCGGTTCGCGGCGAGCTGGCGGAGGCGAACGTGATCATCGCCGTCGCCGGCATGGAGGGCGCACTTCCCTCACTCATCGCGGGCCTCGTGAAAGTACCGGTGGTGGCGGTACCGACGAGCGTCGGCTACGGCACCCACTTCGGCGGGATCGCCCCGTTGCTGACGATGCTCAACTCGTGTGCGCCGGGCATCGGCGTCGTCAACATCGACAACGGCTACGGCGCCGCCGCACTCGCCTCAAGGATCAACCGGGCGGCCTCCGCGGGCACCGGCGAGACCGTGGCGGAGTGACTCCGATGTTCGCGTTCCTCGACTGCTTCTCGGGCGCCTCGGGCGACAAGTTCCTCGGAGCGCTCGTCGGCGCCGGCCTCGACCCGGACGTCCTGCGCGAACGCCTCGCGCTCCTCGACGTCGGCGGCTACTCGATCGAGGTCTCGGAGGTGCGCCGCGCCGGCCTCGCGGGCACCAAGGTCGACGTCCTCGTCGAGGACGGGCAGCGCTCGCGTGACTGGCGTGCGATCCGCGGACTCATCGAGTCGTCGCGGCTGGACGACGCCACCAAGCGCATAGCGCTCGACGCGTTCGGTCGGCTCGCCATCGCTGAAGCCAAGGCACACGGCGTCGCCGCCGACGACGTGCACTTCCACGAGGTCGGTGCGGTCGATTCGATCGTCGACATCGTCGGCTCCGCGATCGGCATCGTCGAGCTCGGCATCGACGAAGTCTGGTCGACGCCTGTGCGACTGGGCCACGGAAGCGTGATGACCTCGCACGGGATGCTCCCGGTGCCGGCGCCCGCAACAGCGGAGTTGCTGCGAGGCATCCCCGTCTACGCCGGCGAACTCGAGGGCGAGATGACCACGCCCACCGGCGCGGCCCTCCTGTGCGCGCTCGTCACGCGCTGGGCACCGATGCCGCCGATCTCCGTCGAGAGAGAGGGTTGGGGCGCCGGCTCGCGAGAGTTGCCCGTGCCGAACCTGCTGCGGCTCACCTTGGGCCGTCTCGAACTCGGGGGCGGCGGGCTCACCGAGGTCGCCGTGCTTGAGAGCGCCATCGACCACACGACCCCTGAGTTGCTCGCGGCGACCATCGATATCGCACTCGCGGAAGGCGCGCTCGATGCGTGGTCCGAAGCGGTCAACATGAAGAAGGGCCGCATCGGCACCGAGATCACGGTACTGGCGCGACCGGAAGACGCCGCCCGGCTCACGCAGCTGCTCATGTTCCACACCGGCACACTGGGCGTCCGCCGCACCATGACCTGGCGCGAGACACAACCGCGCCACATCGAGACCGTCCCCACCACGCTCGGCACCGTGCGCGTGAAGGTCCAGGGGTCCGGCCCGTCGCTGCGGATACGCCCCGAGAACGATGACGTCGTCGCGATCGCAAGGTCCACCGGCCTGCCGCTCGACCGCGTCGCGCGAACACTGACGGAGCAGGCCGAAGCCGTGCTCCGCCAACGGGCGGACGGCGGTTCCTAGCCCGGGACCGCCCAAGCGTCTCCAGCGCGCTCGAGGAACCCCTCCGACGCAAGCTCCTCCAGGATGCCGAGGGCGTCGGCGTCGTCCGCACCGGTGAGTGCCGCGTACTCCCCCGCCTCGAGCCCCGGCTGCGACAGCACCGCACGCAACAGCCGCGCCCGCCGCTGTCGACGTGAACCCTCGAAGGGCGACTGCCTGACGTGGTGTCTGCTGCGCCTGGACGGGTTCGGCAGCGTGCGCTTGAGGTGAGCGCCGTAGTCCATCAGCGCGTATCCCCACTCGCGCGGCGAATCCGGGTCCCATGTCGCCTCGACGATGGGCATCAGCACACTGTCGGGAACGTCGGTGGCATCCTCGAAGAAGTGGTGCAGCACGACCGCCCGCACGTTGGTCTCGATGAACGGGACGGGAATGCCGAACGCGTAGTTGGCGATCGCAGCGGCCGTGGCGGGCCCGATACCGGGCAACTCCCGGAGATCCGCAAGCGCGCGCGGCAACTCGCCCGCGAAGCGCTCGGAACACATCTCGGCGGACCGCTTGAGCGCTACGGCCCGGCGGTTGTAGCCGAGCCCCTGCCACTTTTCGAGCACTGCAGCCAAACTCGCCGTCGCCAACGCATCGATCGTCGGAAAGGCCGCGAGCCACTCGGGATACCGCGTCAGCACGCGTGCGACCTGCGTCTGCTGCAGCATCACCTCACTCACGAGCACCGCGTAGGGGTCGTGCGTCTCCCTCCACGGCATGTCCCTCCGATTGTCGCGATAGTGCGCCAGGACCTCGTCACGGAACGTCGAGAGGCCGCATACGGGTGGGAGCGCCAGGGGGTACCGTGGGTTCATGAGCCGAGTATACGGACGAACGGCTGCGCGGTGACGAGCACATTCGGAGTGGGCAGGAACACCTCCGAGGGCGTCGAACTACACGAATAACAGGTTTGCAGGAGCAGAGCCGTTTGAAGGAGACCGAGGTGCCGAAGAAGATCCTCGTCATCGACGACGAGCCGATGGTCATCAAGATGGCGACCGACGCACTGACCGGACGCGGATTCACCGTCTATTCCGCACCGAACGGCTATGAGGGCCTCATCGCAGCACGCGAACTCCACCCGGACCTGATCCTCCTCGACGTCGTCATGCCCGACCTGGACGGTCACGAGGTCGCGGCCCGTCTTCAGAAGGACGAGCGCACCAAGAGCATCCCGATCATCCACCTCTCGGCGATCGGCGACTTCGACAAGCAGCTGGAAGCGATGCAGAGCGGCTCGGCGGACTACATCACCAAGCCCATCAAGCCCGGCGATCTCGCGGACCGCGTCGAGGCCTTCCTCGATCCGACCAAGAGCAACCAGACCGCCCGCGACGCGCATGCGAAGACCAACAAGCTGCGCGCGATCACGGACATCATGCACAGGGGCCACGACGCCTGAGGCGCGACCGGGTGACGGCACTCGCGGGCTCGTTCTGCGCGGGGTCTGACCCGGAATCAGTATCCGACGATGTGGTAGCGGCAGTGATAACGATCCGGGCAGTCGTCCGGGACGGTGCCGACGGTCACCTGCCACAGCCGGCCTTCGATGAAGCAGGAGCACGCCACGCGTTTGGCGGCCGGCTTGACGTCGGGGTCCCAGCGGTCGTACTCATCCACGTGCTCGCGCCAGTAGAGACACTTGCCGTGGACCTGCGTCTGTCCGTCCAAGATGGCCGTTCGCACGGGTACGTCCTTGCCGAAGGCGAGCGCCGGGATGCCGGCGCCCTGCGAAGTCTCTCTGGAAGGTTATCGGCAGCGGCGCGCGGCGCATGACCGTCGCACTTCGGCCTCAGGTGCTGCGATGGCGCCTGAAGTAGCGGCGATAGACCCAGACACCGGCCACGGTCGCCACGGTGCTGGCCACCGAAGCCACACCCGCCCATGACCCACCGAGCCAGGACCCCGTGACGTAGGCGACCCAGACGAGCAGCGCCACGGGGATCCAGATGAGCGCGTGGGAGACCAGACGCACCCAGACGCTCTCGTACGCGTCGGTCTTCTCCGGCTCCTTGCCGATGGTCCTACCATCGATGGCCACGTCGCTTCCCTCCCGCCGCGGTGCGGCGAAGTGTTGCTCTCCTGCTGACCCGCCGACATCTGTGGCCGGCTACGCCGGTGCTAGCATGGCCGGTGCCGGATACGCTTCACGGACGCGGAGGTGACCATGAACAGGACGGACCAGTTCGTCTCGAGAAGTGTACTCGGGTTCATCGCCCCCGTGGCACTGATGCTCACCGGCTGGTGGGGGACCTTCCTTGCCGGTGGGACCGACCGGTCCATCGCGGCGATGGCATTCAGCGGACTCGTCCTTGGAATGGCCCTGGACGCCACCGTGCTTCGCCGGGGGCTCGACTCGCTGTTCTCGATCGGCGACCGGCGGCTCTTGGCGGTCGCCCTCTTCTACTCCGTCGGGATCTACGGGTTCTTCATGGGCCTCCCGGTGTTCAACGTGCTCGTCGGGATCGTCGGCGGCTACGTGATCGCCCGGCGCGCCGCATATATGGACTGGTCGCGCGAGCGTGCACGACGCGACGCGCGTCGCGTCGCTACGGTGTCCACGCTCATCCTCGGCGCACTGTGCTGCGCGACCGCGTACCTGGCTCTTGGCGAACCGACGCTCGGGGCACAACTCCGGGGCATGTTCGGCCTGCCCTTCGATGTGAGCCGTCCGACTATCTACGCCATCATCGTCGGCGGCGGGGCGGGCCTGCTCGCCTTCCAATACGGCGCCACGATCCTCACCGCGCGATGGTTCACGAACGCGCGCGCGTAAGCATCCATCTGCGAGTACACTCGCGAAGACCAACACTTCTCAGGGGGGAATCCAATGGGGGATCGTCTGTTTGCGCGGCTTCGTGTGTTTGCGGTCGGCGCAGTGGTCGCAGCCGTTCTGTGCGCGACTTCGGAGGCGTTCGCGTTCGTCGATATTCCTGCGTTGCCACCCAACCCGGAGAACACGTCACGAGTAATGGAATTCCAGGGTGAGCTGCTTGTCGGCCTGAAATCGACAAGCGATCACGCCGTGCACAAGTTCCTCTTCTTGGCGGGATCGACCATCAACCTCACGCTGGTCGGGGGTACGCAGCGCGGCATCAACGTGTTCTCGGAGGGGTCCGCGAGCGTCATCGGCGGCGTGCCGCTCTTCACCACGGGGACCGGATCCGCCCCGCGCGCACTCGTATTCGTGGCACCCTACAGCGGCCTGTACTATGTCGACTCGTACACGTCTCCTGTGGGAACCAGCGACAACTACGCGCTCAACTTGTCCCAACGCGTCCCCTCGGACTTGATCATCGATCCTGTGGGGAACATCACCTTCGGAACCACGGTCAATATCACGGGACGTGTGACGGGCGCGCTGGTGGGAGAGCCTCTGACCGGAGACGTCGTGCTCTCCTACTCCCCCAACGGAGTGGACTACAGCCCCTTGGCAAGCCGGGCGCTCGTCGGCGGCGCCTTCGCGTTCAGCGATCTGCATCCGTATCAGAAGTGGTACTACAAGGTGCAGTACCTGGGTTCCTCCGCGTACAACCCGAGCGGCGACAAGGCGACGATCGGGACCACAGCGCTCCTCTCAGGGGTGACGGCCAAGCGCTACGCGACGCGCTCCTACGCCCTTTCGGGCTCGTTGCGCCCAGGCCTGGGCGACGGCAGCGCCGCGGCGACCGTCCGCGTCTATCTGTGGCGCTACGTGGGAGGTCACTGGAAGGCCGCGGGATACCGGACCGCCAAAGCCTCTGGTCCGTCCCCGGCCGCAGCCTACTCGATCAAGTACAAGTTCCCGAAGAAAGGCACCTGGCGGATGCGCGCCTACCACTCGGACGCCGACCACCTGCCGACATGGGGCGCCTACACGAAGCTGACGGTCAAGTAGCATCCGACACGGCAACCAGTAGGGGTCCCGCATCGTCGCGGGGCCCCTACTTTCGTTGAGGACTCCCATCGCGCTACAAGAACAGCGACACCGCGCAGTAGACGAGAAGCGCGCCCATGACCCAGCCCACGACCCGGTGGTTCTCGGCCATGAAGCGCTGGAACACGGAGCCGAACAGCGCCCAGAGGCTCGTCGACGCGAGGCTCGCCAGCGCGAGTGCCGCTGCGAACCCGACGAACACCGGCACGGAGTCGTAGTACGGGACGATGAACGTCGATGCCACGGTGACGCCGAACAGGATCGCCTTCGGGTTGACGAACTGCAGCAGCATGCCCGACAGGACCGTGCTCTGACCGCCCGAGTCCGGTCCGTGCGGTGAGTTTGTGACGGTCTTGTACGCCAGCCACAGGATGTAGGCGGCGCCGATGACGGTCATCACGGGCTTCACCGTCGGTATCATCCGATAGAGCGCGATGGTGAAGGCGATCGCGAGGCCGACGATCACGAAGAAGCCGGCACAGACTCCCGCCGTGAACCGCATGCTGCGTCGCAGGCCGAAGCGGCTGGCGTTCGACATCGACATGATGTTGTTGGGACCGGGCGTGAACGTGGTCACGGTCACGTAGGACAGGAACGCAAAGACGTTGGGCACGGTCCACTTCCCCCATATCGATCCGATGCCGCGACACCCGCCGGGACACGATCAGTTCCTCAGCGGACTACGACGCGTTCACCCCTTCGCGATGTTGATCGCGCGCGCGACGACCATCGCGAGCACCCCGAAGCAGATCGAACTCTCGAGCCCCATGATGATCTTCGCCCGCAGCGTGTAGGGCATGGCGTCAGTCGGCGAGAACGCCGTCGCGCTCGTGAGCGAAACGTAGAGGTAGTCGGGGAACATCGGCTTCCAGTCCGCCGGGGCAAGGCCCTGCTGGTCGGCCTGCTGCTGGGGGAACACCAGGTCGGGGTAGTCGGCGTAGCCGTCAGAACGGGCCTCCGGCCCGTCGCCGTCGAGCTCCCAGTACACGAGCGCGAACACTGCCACGTTCGTCACCCACAACGCCAGGCCGGCGAGCAGGAGTCCGCCCGGCTGGAGCGCCGAGCCCATGAAGACGCCCCTGACGAGGAGAGCGAGACCCACGATGTTGGCTGCGACGAGCACGCCAACGAGTCCGATCGAAAGGTTGCGGGCCAGCCGGGACGGTTCCTCCCTCTCGGGGAGATAGACCGCGACCGAGGCGCCCAAGAGCACCGCGGAGACCAGCGGGAACAGCCACGCCGACCGCAACTCGAGCGCGCTCGACACCCATGCCTGGCCGGCTATCACAACGAGAGCGGCGGCGAAGGCGGGCCAACGGGACTCGGGTGCGGTCTCGCGCTTCCACGACGGCGCCGTCGACGCGATGTGCCCGGCGGCCGTCTTCACCCGCTTCGGTCTGTAAGGCATCCCCGCTCCTCATCGTCACCGCCTCGTGTGTCCCACAATACCCGCGCGACCGCCGGGTGACCATCGTCAACGTCGTCCGGGGACTCCTGTTACGGCTTCTCCGTCTGGAGACGCATCCGTGAGTCGTCGACGCCCCACTCGGCGAACACGACGGCGCCCACGATGACCGCGCAGGCAACGAACTGGATGGGGGCCAGCGATTCTCCGAGTGCCAACCAACCGGTGATCAGCGCCACGGCGGGGACCAGGTTGATCGCTAGCGACGCGCGCGACGCGGGCATGAGCTTGACGGCCGAGTTGTACATACCGAACGCACCGAGGCTCGCGAACACCCCGAGATAGGCGACGCAGGCCCAGGCGGCCGGCGGCGCCGCCGTCACGCGCGACAGGCCATCGGCCAACGCGAAGGGCAGGAAGAAGACGGTGCCCACCATGGCTTGCATGCCTGTCAGGAACCACGCGTCGTAGTGCTCGGTGAGGCGCTTGATCGAGATCATCGATCCCGCGGCGGCGACCATCGCGAGCAGCTCGAGGGTGTTCCCCAGCAGCGGATTGCTCGCCGAGGCCTGTCCCGTGGCCCCCAGTGACAGCATGGCGACGCCCGCGAGCGAGGCCGCGATGGCGATGACGGACCTGGCCGTGAGCCGTTCCTTGAGGAACACCCACGCCCCCGCGGCGACGAGCAACGGCACGACCGCCGAGACGACCCCCGCCTGACTCGAGGTCGTGAACCGGATCGCGTAGCCCTCGAGAAGGTAGTAGAAGCACGGGATGAACAGGCCGGACACGGCGAGCAGCTTCCAGTCGCCGGCACGATAACGGGGCCGGGGGATCCTCGCCAAGAACGGAGCGATCACGATCGCGGCCACGCACATGCGCAGCCAGATCACGGTCATCGGCGCGAAGGAATCGAGCGCCGTCTTGGTCGCCGCGAAGCTGGTGCCCCAGAAGACGACGGCCCCAGTGAGGAGCACGAGCGGCAAGATCCGGGCGCGGCGGGCTTCGGCTGAGGGCACACGGTCTCCAAGCGACGGGGGCGGCTGGGAGACTTTAGCGCACATACACCCCCGCCGTCGCTCTGCGCGAGGCGGGGGTGTATGTGTCGATAGCGACCCCTACATGTCCAGAAGTGGCTGCATCAGCGCGAAGGTCGCCCCGGCCGGATCGCTCAGCACCGCGAAGGACATCATTCCCTCGACCTCCATCGCCGGTACCTGGACGGTTCCGCCGAGCTCCTGCGCCCGGGCGATGCTCGCATCGATATCGCTCGTGCCGAAGTAGTCGAGCCAGAACGCAGGGGCCTCAGGCGGGACCATGTCCGGCATCGGCATGATGCCACCCTCGTTCTGGCCTCTGACACCGACCTGCCAGTACGCCGTGGGGCCCTGCGACTCCGTGCGGATCTCCCAACCGACGAGTTTGCTGAAGAAATCGGCGGCCTTCTGCGGGTCGCGCGTCTCGAGGTCGGTCCAGATCAGCGTGCCGGGCTCACCGTACGTCTCGGACTCGTCCGGGTCGTACGCCTTCCACAGGTAGACCACTCCGCCCGTCGGGTCCTGGATCCCCGCCAAACGGCCGCGCCCCATGACATCGGTCGGCGGCACGATCACACGACCACCCAACTCCACCGCTCTGGCGGCATCGGCATCGACATCGGTGGCGGCGATGTAGGTGTTCTATGACGATGGGATGCCCTGCTCGGCCACCTGCGGTTGCATCGGCGACGCACCACCGACGGCCCGCCCGTTGAGCTTGAACGTACGGTACACACCGCCTCCGGGGCCAAGGGGCATGTCGGTGTGCGACCAGCCGAACAACCCCTCATAGAAGTTGGTCTGAGCGTCCAGATCGGCGGCCGAGAGATCGGTCCAGGCGAACTCGCCTCGCCTTGTGCGCTCCATGGCTCTTCCCTTCTCGCGGAATCGTCTGTGAGCAACTCAAACAGTTGTTTGTACCCACATTCGCGAGGGGAATTGCGGACGAACCGCGCAGTACGGACGGGACAAAGAGCGGCGATTCCATGGGGCACAAAACGCGAAACGGCCCCGGTTTCCCGGGGCCGTTCTTGATCCCTATGGTGCGGGCGAAAGGAGTTGAACCTTCACGGGGTTTCCCCCACATGGACCTGAACCATGCGCGTCTGCCATTCCGCCACGCCCGCGTGGGTAGCAAAGGGCAGTCTAGCAGGGGGGATTGTGAGGGGCAAGACGGATGCGGGAGGGAGGACCGGCTGGAATCCGGCCGCCGCGACCAAGCCCGACAGTAAGGAACTCATCATGACGGATGGCTACGATTGCCATTAGAGATACCGATGGGGCGAGGGGAGCCTATGCGAAATCGGCTCGGTTCGGACGAGTCGGACCTTCTGACCAGAGGAAGCGTGAGAAGAACCATGAATCAGAAATCACCCAAGAAGCTGCTGCCGATGTTCCTGCTCGTGATAACGGCGGTATCGCTCTCGATCACCGCGGCCTTCGCCGCCTCACCGATCGTCACCGCACCCGTGAATCTTGGCGCAGCCGGCCGCTACGCGATCCTGGCAAAGACCGGGATCTCGACGGTGCCCAACTCCGTCATCACCGGTGACATCGGTGTCAGCCCCATCGCCGCGACGGCCATCACCGGCTTCGCCCTGACCGCGGACGCCACGAACGTGTTCTCGACGTCCAGTCAGGTCACCGGCAAGGCATACGCCGCGGACTACGCCTCTCCGACCTCCAGCAACCTGGGCATCGCGGTCAGGAACATGATGGCCGCCTACGACGATGCCGCCGGCAGGGCCGTCAACTACACGAACCTGTACGCCGGTGACATCAGCGGCCGCACGCTGACACCGGGCGTCTACAAGTGGGGCACCGCCGTCGCTATCAATACCGACGTCACCCTCAACGGTGGCCCGAACGACGTATTCATCTTCCAGGTGGCCAACGGGATCAACCAGGCCACCGGGACCAAGGTCATCCTGACCGGCGGAGTGCAGGCCAAGAACATCATCTGGCAGGCGGCCGAGACCGTGGCGATCGGAACCGGCGCCCACTTCGAGGGGATCATCCTCGGAAAGACCAACATCACCCTCGCGTCTGATGCGTCGATCAACGGTCGGCTGCTCGCTCAGACCGCTGTCACGCTGATCAAGAACACGGTCGTCGCCCCATAGACTCTTGCGATGGGAACGATCCTCGGTGAACACAGCGAGAACCGCCCGAAACGGCGGTTCTCGCTTCTTTGTCGCCGGAACGCTCCGGCTTGCGGGGGGACTGAGAGGGGCAAGGGGGGGTGGGGTCCGAGAAACAGGAAGTGACCGGCTGGCGGCGAATGCTAACTGACACGGTCTGCCATTCGAGTCGGGGGATGACTCGTCGGAGCAGCGGCGCACGCCGATCGAAGGGGGAAGCATGAAGAACGTCCGCATCGCGATCACTGCTGCATTCGTCGTCACTGCCCTGATCGCACCGACCGCAGCGCTCGCAGCCACCGATCCTGGCGGCGGCCTACCGTCGAAGACGGTGTGCCGGGCCGTCGCACAGACCCGGAGCAGCGTGACTTGGACGACAGGACTGAGAATGGTCGGCCAGGACAACGGCCGGTACGGCTCCGTCGCCACCAGCGTCAGCGCCACCAAGTCGTGCTACGGACTGATCGTACAGTCGGTAGGGTCCTTCTGCTACGTGAACCCTAGCCACCGCTCCGTCTCGGGCGACCAGCCCTTCAACATCGCGAGGATCGGCAGCTACACCTCCGGTGTGACGGCCCCCACGAAGACGTACGTGCCTCCCGCCGGCTTCCTCATCCACCTGATACTGGCCGACTCCATCGGCTATATGCAGGCCACGAAGACGTCAGCGCAGTACCACACCTATATCTCGACGGTCTCGCTCTTCCCTGACTGGGACAACTAGGCTGCTGGAATGACTACCGACGCCAGGGGCGCGAGCAGAGCGCGCATCATGCGCGCACTCGCACTCCTGGCGTCGGCACTCTTACTGTCCGCATGTAGCGCAAGGGATACGCCCGCGAGGCCTGCGGAGGAATCGACTCCCGCTCGCGTGGAGTGGACAGTGACCTCGATGCTTTCGAGGTCTGTGCGCCCGCCCGGCATCCCTGGCGACGACGATCCCGGGGTCTCGAACGACTACCGACTCCCGGAAGGCGCATCGTTCACCGGCTACTACTGGCTGAAGAACGAGTCGACGCTGGCGCACACCTATCGTGTCGTGTGCCTCGTGGACTACAAGCAGACCTCCTTCTCGCTCCAGGAGGCCGCAGACGTCTCGCATGACATCCGCCTGGCCCCGCACGAGGACGGATGGTGGACGCTCAAGATCCCGGGGCTCTCGCGAGGGCGGCACGACGTGATCCTGCTACTCGTGTGGGAGCCGGGTGCCTCGCGTTCGCAGGGCTACGGCCTCGGGGTATCGGCGAGTCGGGTCACGGTCACGGTAGGGGACGTCGCACCACTCTCCGGCCAACTCCCACTCGCGGGCGACTGGGGATCCGTACCGTCGCTCAGCATCAACACATCAGCGTCCGCAGAGGCCACACCGGATGCCCTGATCCCACGTGCGGGCGAAGACGCTGTGTTCGGGCACCTGGTCGCTCCGGCTGGGACCCGGTGGGAGGTCGTTGCGTTTCTGGACGCGCTCCAGGTTCCGTTGTCGGCAGAGTCCCCGAGCCTCGTTCTCGCAGCCGAGAGCGGCTCGGCCACGCGACGGATCCTGGTCCCCTCGGCACTTCGCGATCTCCGCGCCGGCCAACTGTTCGCCGTCGCCTTCCCGGAACCGGGAAGACCCCTGTCCGGTGACGAGCCTCAGGTGTTCTTCGGGACGATCGATTCGAACCGCCTGCAACTGGCTCGCTGACCCGCCTCCGGCCGACGCATGCGGGCAAGGCCCGGAAGCGGAACCTTCACTTCCCGGGATCGACCGCCTTCGCTCTCGAGAAGCGCCTTCTTGCGATCGATTCCCCACCGGTATCCACCGAGCCCACCGTCGCTGCGGACCACACGGTGGCACGGGACCACCACCGCCACGTGGTTGCCCGCGCACGCGCCCGCGACCGCGCGCGTCGCGGTCGGCCGTCCGATGAGCGCCGCTATCTGTGCGTACGTGGCGGTCTCGCCGACAGGGATCCGCTGCAACTCGGCCCAGACGCGCCGCTGAAAGTCGGTTCCGAGAAGATCCAGAGGGACGGATGCTGTGACCCGCCGACCCTCGACCCCCTCGACGACGGTCGCCGCCCAGCCGCTCAGCTCCTCGTCGGCGCGCTCGAGCGTGGCGCCGGGGAACTCGGCAGCAAGGTCCGCGGGCAGGGACGCCCCGTCGCCGAGCAGAACGGCGCACACCCCGCGGCCGGTGGTCCCGACCAGCACTCCGCCGAGCGCGGACCCGACGACCGTGTACCGGATGGTCAGGCCCGCGCCTCCGTTGCGATACTGCGCGGGCGACATCCCGAGCTCCCTCGCAGCACCCTCGTAAACGCCTCGGCTCGAGCCGAACCCCGCGTCGTACCCGGCCACGCTCACGGAGGCGCCGTCGCGCAGGCTCCGCTTCAGCGCCTCGGCGCGGATCGCCGTCTGGTAGCGCTTGGGCGATCTGCCGTACGCGGACTTGAACTCTCGTTGAAGATGCGACGGGCTCAATCCGACCAGCGTCGCGAGACCATCGAGCGCGATGCTCTCGTCCGCATGCGCCTCTATGTACGCAGCAGCCTTCATCACCGCATCCTGCGCCCGTGTCATCCGCGACCCTTCGCCGTCGTGCCCTTCCCGGGAATCCTACGCTGCGGGCCTGATCCGGCGCTATCCGCTTCTTGCGCCCACGCAACGCTAGAATGGCTGCGACGGTCAAGGACGGTAGCGGGAGGCGCGTGGACGAGGCACTCATCCTGGGTCGGTACCGGCCGCTCGCCGAACTCGGCGAGGGTGGCCATGGCGCCGTCGACCTCGCATTCGACACCAAGATGGCTCGTCGCGTCGCTATCAAGCGCATCCCGATCACCAAGCGTGGCATCCAGATCCTGTCGCACACGACGGGGCTGAAAGAGGCCCGCACGGCCGCGCTGCTCAACCACCCCAATATCGTCACGGTCCACGAGTGGGACACCGACGCCGACGAGGCGTTCCTGATCATGGAGCATGTCGACGGGGTCTCGCTCTCCGAGCTGCTCGACCTCTACGCACCTCTGAACATCGACGAGGCCGCGGCCGTTCTCACGCCGATCGCCGAGGCGATGGTCTTCGCCCACGACAACGGAGTGCTGCACCTCGACCTCAAGCCCGACAACGTGCTCGTCACTCGCGACGGGCTCGTGAAGGTGGCCGACTTCGGGGTTGCGGCGCTCACCAACGCCGCCGGGCAGGCGCTCTCGGCCGGCGGCACCCTGGGGTACATGCCGCCGGAACAGCTCCGCGGCGAGTTCGTGGACGTTCGCACCGACGTGTGGGCGTTCGCAGCTCTCGCCTTCCAGGTCCTGACCGGCGCGGTGCCCTTCGCGTCCGACTCCATAGAGGGAGCCCTGTTCAAGGCGGAGCGCACGGGCGTCCCGGTCCCCGGGGAGTTCGAGCCGTCGCTTCCGCGGCCGATCGATGACGTACTGATGACCTCCCTGGCCACCGATGCGGATGACCGGCACCCGGACCTGCGATCGCTTGCAGCCGACCTGATGGAGCACCTCGGTGACGCCGTCGTCGGGCGTGACAGCCTCCGCGCGCTCGTCGGAGAGATGACCTCGGACGATGAAGATGCCGACGAGGACGAGTCGCTGTTGAGGCTCGGCCTGTGGGACCGGCTCGCCACCCGCTCGGGTGTCGCTGAACGCGCGGTGACCGCGATCGCGGCGGGATGGCTAGCGTGGGCGGGCATGGCTCCGCTCGGCTTCCCGTGGCTCGCCTCGATCGCCGCGGTCATCGTGGCGTCGACGGCCGGCTACTTCGCGCCGTCGCTCGGACTCGGCGCGGGTCTGGTCGTGCTCGCCGCCGGGGCGTTCAGCATCTGGTGGGCCTACGGACTCGCCGTGGCGCTCACCGGTGCACTTTGGTGGGCGATGGTCGGACGCGGGCACGCCGGGGCCGGGGCCGTCCCGGTTTTCGCGCCGCTTGCGGGCGTGCTGCACGCCTCACCGGCCGTACCCGTGCTCGCGGGCTTCTTCCTCGACGGCGTGTGGGTCTCGGGCGCCGCCGGCGCGGGAGCAGGCGCCATCATGGTGCTCACGTCGATCGTCAGCCGCGGCGCCTCTCTCGCCGACGTCGCGTGGCCCGCGCTGGTCGCCCCGCTGTCGGCGCCGTGGCCATCGGGGGCGCCTGCGGGCGCCGAAGCGCTGCGGGCCGTCGTGACCGTCGCCGCATGGGGGGTCGCAGGCGTGGCCTCCTCTCTCGGAGCCCGGCGCGGGACCCGGCTCGGAGCGCTCACCGGAGCAGTCGGAGCGATCGCCATCTGCGCCGCCGCGCTGGGCCCGTGGATGACGGTCGGTTCACGGATGGCTCCCACCGCCCTCATCCAACTCGGCATCGCATCTATACTCGTACTTGTCGTCATCGCGCTGGGCCCGCCACTGCAGTCGGGCGACGCGGACGACCAAGACATGGAGACGCGATGAGCATCCTCTCTGATTTCGAAGTGCGTATCGGCAACGCCGTCGAAGGCGTGTTCGCGGGTGTGTTCCGATCGCCGGTCGAACCGGTGGAGATCGCCAAGACGCTCGGACGCGCGATGGACGACGGCCGCAGCATCGGCGTGGCCAAGATCTACGCGCCGCTCGGCTACACGGTGGCGCTCTCGCCCGAGGATGCCGACCTCCTCGGCTCCTTCACGGCCACCCTTGCCGGAGAGCTCGCCACCTACCTCGCCGGAAGGGCGCGCGAGCGCGGGTACCACCTCACCGGCGCCATACAGGTCACGTTCACCGTCCACGACGATCTAAAGCTCGGCCGCTTCCGCGTGAGTGCCGAACTGGGTGCGCCGGAGCCGGCCGTGGAGGCGCCGGCCGTCGTCGCGCCCGCTGACGGACCGGCCGACGCCGGATGGGCCGACGAGGAGCGCGGCCCGTCAGGCGATCTGGCCACCGTCACCGTCGGCGACCTCCTGCACGACGTGCTGCTCCAAGGGGACCGCGTCACCGTAGGGCGGCTCGCCGGTTGCGCGATCTGTCTGACCGACTCCAACGCCTCCCGCGAGCACGCCGAGTTCGTGCGCGACGGCGAACGCTGGGCGATACACGACCTCGGCTCGACCAACGGCACGCTGGTCAACGGCGAGCCGGTGGAGCAGGCCTACCTTCATGACGGCGACATCGTCGAGATCGGACTGACGCGTCTGACCTTCCACGAAGCCGGGCGGTGAGCCCGTGGTCGACGTCGCACTGTTGTTCGGGCGCATCCTGCTCCTCGCGCTGGTCTATCTGTTCCTGTTCGCGTCCGTGCGAGCGGGCCTCGGCCTCATCCGGCGCGGCAGCCCATCGCAGGCCGAGGGGCCGCTGACGCTGGTGGTCGTGACGGGTCCGCCCGAGCTCAGGGGGGTACGGCTGCCTCTCGACGTCCCGGTGCGCATCGGCCGCTCCCCGGGACTCGAGCTCGTGATCGCAGATGATTTCGTGTCGCAGGTCCACGCGCATATCCTGCCGTCCTCTGGAGGGCCGCTGCTCGAAGACCTCGGATCCACCAATGGCACGATGCTCGGCAACCGGCGCGTGTCAGGCACCATGGCACTCTCCGCCGGTGACGAGATCGAGATCGGCCCGGTCAAGATGAAGGTGTCCCGCTCATGAGCGCCGCCCGCATCCCCGGCGTCGGGGCGCTGACCGACCTGGGACTGACCCGCCCCCAGAACGAGGACGGCTTCGTCGTCGAGGCGCCGCTGTACGCGGTCGCCGACGGGATGGGCGGCCACCGCGCAGGTGAGGTCGCCAGCCGGGTCGCGCTGCTCGAACTCGTCGCCAACGCCCCGCGCTCGATCGACGGCAAGGCCCTCGCGCGCGCCGTGCGTGCCGCGAACCGCGCCGTGATCGAGTCGGCCGAAAAGAGCCGCACCCGCACCGGGATGGGCACGACGCTGACCGCCGCGATGGTCGATGGAACGCACATCGCGATCGCCCATGTCGGAGACTCGCGCGCCTACATCCTCCATGAGGGACACCTGACGCGGATCACCGAGGACCACTCGATGGTCGCCGATCTGGTGCGACAAGGTGCGCTCTCGGAAGAGGACGCGCGCTTCCACCCCCAGCGCAGCGTCATCACGCGCGCCCTGGGGTCGGACCGGAACATGATCGCGGACCTCTACGAAGTGGAGGCCTCGTCAGGCGACCGGCTCCTGCTGACCACCGACGGCCTCACGGGCATGATCCCGGACGACTACATCGCGGAGATCCTGCATACAGAGCCGGACCCGCGAGCGGCCGCCACTCGGCTCGTGGAGGCCGCCAACCGGGCGGGCGGCTACGACAACATCACGGTGATCGTCGTCGACATCGACGACACCCCAGCCGGTCAACTCCCGCCTGCGCGCGGCTCGAAAGAAGCCGGCCGCCGCGGAGCCGCTCCCCTGCTCTGGATCGTCGCCGGCCTTGTACTGGTGCTCGCGACCGGCTGGGGAGCGTGGTCCTACGCCCGCTCGCGCGCCTATCTCATCGCTGAGAGCGGATACGTGGCCGTCTATCAGGGCGTCCCCGGCTCGTTCGCCGGGGTCGGTCTGAACTGGCGGGCTCAGCTCACCGACATCCCGGTCGACCGGCTCGACCCGCAGATCCGGGCGCGTCTCACCGATGGCATACCGTTCGGCAAACTGCCGGACGCACTCGACCGGGTCGAGGAACTACGTGCGACAGCCGAGCCCGCGACAGGCACGGCGCTTCCGGGCGCGGTGCCCTCCTCGACGCCGGCACCGTGAGGCTCGGCGGAGTCATGAAGTCGCGGCGGACGATCGAACTGCTTCTCCTGCTCGCCGCGGTCCCACCGGTACTGCTCATCTTCGCGCTGACGGCGGGCGCCGCGCGTCAGTCACTCACGGCGTCCGACTTCATCGCACCGGCGGGGCTGATGCTCGCCTTCGCGGCGGCCCACTTGGCGGTGCGACGCTTCGCACCGGGAGCGGACCCCGTGCTTCTCCCGGTCACCGCACTTCTGTCCGGTATCGGTCTCGCGATGGTCGGCAGGCTCGATCCGGCGCTCGCAGGCCCGCAGACCCTGTGGATCTTCGTCGGAGTCGCGGTGCTGGCACTCGTGCTCGCGACGGTGCCCTCCCTGGAGAGCATCGGTCGATACAAGTACACGATCATGCTGGTGGCACTCGCCCTGCTGTTGGCGCCCGCCCTTGTCGGCCGTGAGATCAACGGAGCGAAGCTCTGGCTGCGCATAGGGAGTCTCAGCTTCCAGCCCGCTGAGCTCGCCAAGATCGGCCTCGTGGTGTTCCTGGCCGCGTATCTCGCCGAGTTCCGCGAGGTCTTGTCCGTCTCGATGCGGAAGTTCGCAGGGCTGCACCTGCCCCGCGCGCGTCACCTCGGGCCGCTGTTGCTGATGTGGGCGGTCTCACTCGTCGTCCTGGTGGCCGAGAAGGACCTCGGCTCGTCGCTGCTGTTCTTCGGGATATTCCTCGTCATGATCACCGTCGCGACCGGGCGGTGGTCGTACCCCGTCGTGGGTACCGTACTGTTCGCGATCGGTGCGGTCGCGGCCTTCTTCATGTTCGCGCACGTACGCGTGCGCGTGGACATCTGGCTCCACCCGTTCGCCGACGCGGCGGGCAAGGGCTATCAACTTGTGCAGTCGCTGTTCGCCCTCGCCGCCGGAGGCGTCACGGGCGTGGGTCCCGGCCGCGGCATCCCCACGCGCATCCCGTTCGTAGCGACCGACTTCATCTTCGCCGCCATCGGCGAGGAGCTGGGGCTGCTCGGTGGGATCGCCATCGTCACCGCCTACCTCGTACTGTGCTTCCGCGGACTCGCCACCGCCGTACGCGCCCGCTCCGACATGGCATCGCTGACCGCCGCGGGCTTGGTCGCCGCGCTCGGCTTGCAGACGTTCGTCATCGTGGGAGGGGTCACGCGCCTCATCCCGCTCACGGGCATCACGCTCCCCTTCATCAGCTACGGAGGGTCCTCGATCGTCGCCAACTTCGTGCTGCTCGCTCTGCTGATGCGCGCGGGCGACGACACGATGGAAGACGGCTCGGAATCGGTCGCGGCCAGGCAGGTGGGCGGACTGGGCCGCGTCGCTCTGGCGCGTCGCCTCGTCGGCGTGGCCTGGTTCGTGACCGCGCTGACCGCGGCCCTGGTGGCGAACCTCACGTGGGTGCAGGTCATCGAGGCACGCTCTCTCAACAACGACACGCGCAACACCCGGAACCTGGAAAAGGAGTTGCGCGCCGAACGGGGTGCGATCCTCACCGCCGACGGCGTCGTGCTCGCGCAGTCGGTCCGCCAGCCCGATGGGTCCTACCACCGCACCTATCCCGCGGGGACGCTCGCGGCGCACGTCACGGGCTACTACTCGGTCCGCTATGGGCGCTCCGGCATCGAAGCGGCGCAGAACGACATCCTGGCCGGGCACCGCGACTACGCGAGCTTCCAGGACGTGATGGACGACGCTCTGGGCCGCGCGGTTCCCGGGAACGACGTCGTGCTCACGATCGACAGCCGCGTGCAGAAGGCCGCCGAGAAGGCGCTTGCCGGGCACCGCGGCGCCGTCGTCGCCATCGATCCGACCACCGGCGCGGTCTTGGCGCTCGCTTCTTCCCCGGGCTTCACTCCCGGAAGCATCGATGCCGACTGGGCGAAGCTCACGAGCGACGCCGCCGGCCCGCTCGTGGACAGGGCGATCTCGAGCGTGTACCCGCCGGGCTCGACCTTCAAGATCGTCACGCTCACGCGCGCGCTGTCGAGCGGGATCGCCGGTCCTGAGACCGTGCTGCCCGCACCGGGCGTGCTGTCGATCGGGGGCGGCAAGGTCACCAACTTCGAGGGAGCGGGCTACGGGTCCGCGACGCTGCGCAAAGCCACGCAGTCCTCGATCAACACGGTCTACGCGTACCTCGGCGACAAGCTCGGGCCTGTCGCGCTCGTCGACCAGGCGCGCGCCTTCGGCTTCGACGCTCCCATGCCGTTCGAGCTGGCGGTAGCGCCGTCTTTGATGGCGGCGCCCGAGACGATGACCAAGTGGGAGACCGCGTGGGCCGCGGTCGGCCAGCCCGTGGGCTCGCACGCGGTCAACGGACCGGTCGCCACCGCGCTTCAGATGGCGCTCGTCGCGAGCGGTATCGCCAACGAGGGCGTCGTCATGCGCCCGCATCTGGTCGGCCACACCGCCGACGCCGCAGGGGGAACGATCGCCGGCACGCCTCCGCGGGTCCTTGCCACCGCGACCGACCCCACGACGGCGCGAACGGTACGGGACCTGATGCTGAGCGTCGTGAAGAACGGGTCGGGATCGAGGGCACAGATCGCCGGTGTGAGCATCGCGGGCAAGACGGGCACGGCGGAGGTCGGCAAGGGCAAAGCCTCGGACGCGTGGTTCATCGCGTTCGGGCCCGCTTCGGCCACGGACACCCCCCGCATCGCCGTGGCGGTGATCCTGGAGAACGCCGGCCTGGGCGGCCTTGTCGCCGCTCCAGCGGCCCGGCTGGTACTCGAGGCGGGACTGAAGCGCTGAGTGTGGGACCTACAAGGACGGACGCATGCGGTACTGCGGTAGAATCTAGCGAATAGCCAGCAGGAATCTCTCAAGCCGACACTCGATCGGGAGCGCCAACGTGGAGGACATGTTCTTCGGCCGAAGGTACCGCGTCACCGAGCGCATCGGCTCGGGCGGCATGGCGGACGTCTACAAGGCGGTCGATGAGACCCTCGGTCGCACCGTCGCGGTCAAGGTGATGCACAAGCGCTACGCCGAAGAACCCGACTTCGTGCAGCGCTTCCGTCATGAGGCCTCGGCAGCGGCCAACCTGTCGCACCCGTCGATCGTCAACATCTACGACTACGGTGTCGAAGCCGGCACCTACTACATCGTCATGGAGCTCATACGGGGAAACGACCTCAAAGCGGTCGTGAAGCAGCGCGGTGCGATCGACCCGATCAAGGTCGCCGAGTACGGCTCTCAGGTGTGCTCGGCCCTGACCGTGGCGCATGGCTACGGCATCATCCACCGGGACATCAAGCCGCAGAACATCGTCCTGACGCCGGACGGCGTCGTGAAGGTCATGGACTTCGGCATCGCGCGTGCGGTGGACTCGGACGCGACCCAGACGGGTTCCGTCCTGGGGACGGCGCAGTATGTCTCCCCCGAACAAGCACAGGGACGGCACCTCGGCCCGGAGAGCGACCTGTACTCGCTCGGCGTGGTGCTCTACGAGCTTTCCACCGGCCGGCTCCCGTTCGACGGGGACACCCCCGTGTCCGTCGCACTCAAGCACGTCAACGACGAGCCCGCTCCCCCGCGCAGCATCAACCCCGACATCCCGCCGGCCCTCGAGGCCGTGATCCTCAAAGCGATGCAGAAGGACCCGACGCGGCGCTACCACTCGGCGGACGACATGCGAGCCGACCTGCAGCGCGTCATCGCCGGCCGGGCCGTCACGGCCCCGCCGCGCGTCGGTGACACCACCATCATGCCCATCGTGGGTGCCGCGCACGAACCGCAGGTGACCCGCTCCGCCACCTCGAAGCGCGAAGTGAGTCCTTGGGTCTGGATCGCGGTGGCCGCGCTCGTCGTGTTGCTCGGCATCGGAGTCATGTGGGCGACCGGATTGATCGGCGGCGGCCTGCAGGTCCCGAACGTGACCGGGATGCCGGTCGTCGACGCCAAACAGGAGCTCGTCGATCAGGGGCTCACGATCGGCAACGAGGACCTGCGACCCGATCCGACGGTCCCCAAGGACGCGATCATCTCGACCGACCCGTCCGCGGGCACCGCTGTCACCAAGGGGCAGAAGATCAACCTCGTCGTAAGCTCGGGACCCGAGATGGTCAAGGTCCCCCAGGTCTCGGGCTCCGGCGAGGCGACCGCCGTACTCGCGTTGCAAGCGGAGGGTTTCCAGGTCGATCCGGTGATGACGCGCGAATACAACTCCAAGTATGGCGCCGGGATCGTCTTCAAGACCGATCCGGCCGACGGCGTGGAAGCTCCCAAGGGCTCGAAGGTGCACCTGTGGGTCTCGCAGGGTGCTGAGATGATCGGCGTTCCGTTCGTGGGCGACCTGACGCAGGCCGACGCCACCAAACAACTCAACGACGTCGGCTTCACGGTCAAGGTGACGCCGCAGCCCGACGCCGCTGTCGCCAAGGGCACCGTCGTCGACCAGAAGCCGGCCGGCGGCGCGCAGGCCGCAAAGGGCAGCACGGTCATCATCTACGTGTCGAGCGGGCTCGAGCAGGTCAAGGTGCCCTCCGTTACCGACCTCACGCAAGCCGAGGCCGTCGCGAAGATCCAGGCGCTTGGTCTCCTAGAGAGCGTCCAGATGCTCAACGACGCCGATCCGGCGCACAGCGGCAGGGTCCAGAACCAGGACCCGAAGGCGAACACCAAGGTCAACAAGGGCGCCACCGTCACGATCTGGGTCGCGCAGGCCCCTTAGGCACGATTACAGCGGATCGCTCCGTCACGCGCGGAGCAGGCGCACGACCTCGTCGTCGCCCAACTGCGTGAACCGCTCGTAGAAGGCGCCCACCGCGCCGAACGACCGGGGACACTCGAGCGTGACGACCTCGTCGGCCTCCGACGCGAGCACCCGGGCCACTTCGGGCGGCATCACGGGTGCTGCGATGACGGTGTGCGCCGCTCCCCTCCCTGCAAGCCACCTGAGGGCAGCCGTCGCGGTGAGTCCCGTGGCGATACCGTCATCGACCACGATCACGGTCCGCCCCTCCACCGCGAGCGGTGGACGTCCCGCGCGGTAGAGGGCCGCGCGCCGCAGTGCCTCGGCTCTCTCGGGTACGGCGGCCCGCTCGAGCCAGGCGGTCGAGACTCCGGCGGCGGCGTTCGCCTGGACGTTACCGTCCACGTCGACGGCGCCCGCCGCGTACTCCGGCGCGCCCGGCGCTCCGATCTTGCGCACGACCACCACGTCGAGCGGGGCTCCGAGCCTGTCGGCCACCTCGCGCGCGAGTTCGACGCCGCCGCGCGGGACACCGAGCACGATCACGTCGGTGCGGTCCGCATACCCGTCGCGAACGAGCTCTTCAGCCAGCTCGCGTCCCGCCTCGGTCCGGTCACGCCACATGAGCGGATCACCTCCCATGTGTGTGATACCCCAGCGCCTCCGGCGCTAGAGCGAGGTCAACTCGCCCGCGACGCGAGCCAGCGCCTCCCGCTCGAGCCGGTAGTAGACCCACAGCCCGCGCTTCGTCGCGCTCACCAGCCCGGCGCCGACCAAAACCGCCATGTGATGCGAGATCGTCGACGGCGCGAGTTCGAGCGCGTCGGCGAGCGTGCAGGCGCACACCTCGGTGGGGCAGCACTCTCCGTCCACAGACGTGTGCGCAGCGATGATCCGCAGCAGCGCTCTACGCGGAGCGGACGAAAGAGCCTTGAACGTGGCATCTAGGGTCGGATCGGGCCCGCCGACATCACGAGGGACCACGATGGCGCCGCACCCGCACGAGGCATCGTCCACCGACAATCGTTTCTTCATTGTGAAACCCTTCGCGTGGCATTGCCTCGTGTGGTCGCTGACAGTATAGTTCGACCAACATCGAACCAGTCAAGGACGGTCGGCCCGTGCGTCGCATCGCGCTCATCTCGGACATCCACGGCAATCTCACGGCGCTCGATACCGTGCTGGCCGACATCACCGCCTGCGGGGTCGACGAGCTGTACTGCCTCGGCGACCTCGTCGGCTATGGGCCCGACCCCGCCGGCGTCATCGACCACATCCGGGCGCTGGCGATCCCCACGATCATGGGCAACTACGACTCGGGGGTCGGCGAGCGCCGCGGCGAATGCGGCTGCTACTACGCCACCGAACAGGCGAAGGCCGACGGCGCCGCATCGTACGCGTACACGGAGCGGCTCGTCGACGACGAGGACGCCGCTTGGCTGGCCGCCCTCCCGCACGAGTTGCGCTTCGAGGAGGACGGCCTCCGCGTGCTGCTCGCACACGGCTCGCCGCGCAAGATCAACGAGTACCTGCTGCCGGACCGCACCGACGAGCAGCTGGCGCGGCTCGCGCGCGCAGCTGGCGCCGACGTTGTCTGCGTCGGCCACGTCCACGTCCCCTACCACCGCACGCTTCCGAGCGCCGACGGCACCATCCACTACGTCAGCAGCGGTTCGGTCGGAAAGCCCAAGGACGGCGACCCGCGCGCGTGCTGGGCGGAACTGCTGATCGGCGACGCAGGTGAGGTATCCGCCCTCTTCCACCGCGTCGCCTACGATATCGACGAAGTCGCGACCGAGATGCGTAACGCCGGACTGCCCGAGACACTGATCACCGCCCTGCGCACCGCCTGAACCGTGTCACCGACCTAGAAGGAGTCACGATGGCCCCGGAATCCGTCACCAAGCGCCTGAGCTTCCTGGACCGCTACCTGACCGCGTGGATCTTCCTCGCCATGGCGGTGGGTGTCGCAGTCGGCTGGGCGGCGCCCGGCGTGAAGGACTTCGTGAACACGCTGTCCGTCGGAACCACCAACATCCCGATCGCCATCGGGCTGATCGTCATGATGTTCCCGCCGCTGGCGAAGGTGCGCTACGAGCGGCTTGGTGAGGTGTTCCGCAACAAGAAGGTCTTCGGGCTCGCGATGCTGCTCAACTGGGTGGTCGCGCCGATGGTGATGTTCCTGCTCGCCATCACGTTCATGCGTGACTACCCCGAGTACATGGCGGGACTCATCCTCATCGGCATCTCGCCGTGCATCGCCATGGTCATCGTGTGGAACGACCTCGCGAAGGGCGACACCGAGTATGCCGCCGGGCTGGTGGCGTTCAACGCGATCATGCAGGTGCTCTTCTATAGCGTGTATGCGTGGTTCCTGCTGACGATCCTGCCGCCGGTCATGGGGCTCAAGAGCACCGTCGTGAACGTGACGATCGGGCAGATCGCGCTCAGCGTGTTCATCTACCTCGGGATCCCGTTCATCCTGGGCTTCGTCTTCCGCACGCTGATGGTGAGGGCGAAGGGGATCGAGTGGTACCACCGCGAGGTCGTGCCGCGCATCTCGCCGATCACGCTCGTGGCGCTGCTGTTCACGATCCTCGTGATGTTCTCGCTCAAGGGCCAGATGATCGTGGACATCCCGCTCGACGTGGTCCGCGTCGCGATCCCGCTGCTCGCCTACTTCGCGATCATGTTCCTAGGCGCGTTCTGGCTGCTGCGCCGCGTCACCGGCGACTACAAGAAGACCGTGACGATCGCGCTGACGGCGTCGAGCAATAACTTCGAGCTGGCGATCGCCGTGGCTGTGGCGGTCTTCGGCATCAACAGCGGGGCGGCGTTCGCGGCCGTCATCGGGCCCCTGATCGAGGTGCCGGTGCTGATCGGCCTCGTGAACCTGTCGCTGTATATGCGCGACCGCTTCTTCCCGGGTGAGGATGCCCGCCTGGTGTCGGTGTGTGCGGTCGAGGACCCGGAGGGTTCCTGCGACTAGTGGCAGCCGCCGCAGGAATGCGTGCCGTCGAAGACCACGACATCGCCGTCGATCATGCGCTGTACGGCGTCACCGATGCGCGGCGAGGCGTCCTCGAAGTAGACGCCGATCCCGGCCGCCTGAAATCCCGCGAGGGGTCGGGCGCCCATGCCGATAGCCACGATGGCGTCGACGCCGTTGGATGCGAGCAGCTCGACCGGGCGCAGACAGCCACCTTCCTCGTGCGGCGGGTTGGCAAGGATGCGGACGCCGCCGATCTTGCCATCCGCGACAGGGACGAGCGTGTAGCAGTCGCAGTGTCCGAAGTGGCCGGACCGCTCGCCATCGAGGCCGCCCGCGCCTGACGAGGGCACCGCGATAAGCGTGAAATCAGACATGTGATTCTCCATCCCTTGTCGGTACCGACTCTTCTCCAAGTGCTGTTGCCAAAACATCGGCGAGCCTGCCGGACAGGCGCTCACGCTCGCGCAGGTGGACGAGCCAGTCCTTCGCCACCTCGCGGCCATCGGCGGTGAGCTCGTAGTCCCTGCGTTGCGGACCGGACTCGCCCTCCGACCATGCGGAGATGACGAGCCCTTCATCCTCCAGACGCCGGAGAACCCGGTAGAGTCCGCCGGGGTCGACCTCGAGGTCGCCGTCCATGAGCTCGCTGATCTCCCGGCGCACGTCGTAGCCGTGCGCGCCGCCGCTG
>Ga0209430_1000310_pt1 | contig 53847 bp, 57 predicted proteins | sample BarGraIncub1133A_FD_184504 | JGI IMG/M metagenome (GOLD analysis project Ga0209430, IMG submission 184504) | Arctic peat soil microbial communities from Barrow, Alaska - Barrow Graham LP Incubations 11-33A (SPAdes) (version 2) | ecosystem: Environmental > Terrestrial > Soil > Wetlands > Peat... | reverse complement strand
TAAACTGTCTATGCCTTTCTCGTTTTTGGCAACTTCAGTCGGCATCTTTTTCGGCATAGCAGCACACCCTTCGATGAGCAGTTTCTTTTTCCAGCCATAGGTTGCGTTAGGACTAATACCATAGGATTTAGTAATTTCTGTTGGTGTCTTTTTTCCGGTGCAGTAATCGATTACAGCCTGTTCTTTCTGCTCTGGAGTAAATCTTACCAAATAGCTGTTTGTTTTACAATGCCACCGCCTTTTATCTCCCGACAAATCTTCATTAAGCCATACGCACAAAACTGTATTTCAGGAAAGCCCAAAGCTTTAATTGTACGTGAAATGCTTCGCCCATGTTCTTGATAATATTCAACAGTTTGCCTTCTCCGTTCTTCGCTGTACTTAGCATGTCCGCGAATATCGTCGCCGCGCAAAGTGCCAGTTTCTTTATATTCTTTATACCAGTCGGTAAGCCTATCTCGCGACGGATAACCTAATTCGTAGATTACTGCTGATGGCTACAATCATACTTGATATAGAGTTGGACTGCTATCATGCGTTCCTCGTAGGAATACATGTGGACAACCTCCTGTGACTATATTTGGGTCAAGGATTTTGTCCGCACCCTCATATGACGACCACGTGATTATAGCCGTCAAGTTAATCGGAATGACGGCGATTCAGTGGAACGTCGATTCCCTTGACTGGAAAGGAATCTCCGCGTCGGAAATCACGGATAGCGTGATGAGCAAGGTCATGCCGGGGTCGATTATCCTTTTCCATAACGCGGCGGAAAACACGCCCGAGGCGCTGCTGTCAATTATCGAGGGGCTGATTGCCAACGGCTACGACATTGTGCCCGTTTCGGAATAGCTGCTCAAGGACGAATACAAGATTGACCACACTGGAATGCAGTAAAAGCCGTAACGCAAAAAGCAAAATTTGCGGTTTCACTTGAACAAAATCCTCTTTTGGATTAAACTGTACTTGCACGATAAACAGTTACAATCGAGGAGAACGCTTTGTTAATGGAAAAAATGATTGCAATTCTGGCGAAAGAGTTTTCGCAAAAACCGGAGCATATAAAGAACATAATACTGCTGATTGACGAGGGGAATACCGTTCCCTTTATTGCCCGTTACCGCAAAGAGCTTCACGGCACAATGGACGATCAGCTTATAAGGGAGATTGCCGACAGGCTTCAATATCTCCGCAATCTGGATAAGCGCCGCGAGGAAATCTTGTCCTCCATCGAGACGCAGGGGAAGCTGACCGAGGAGCTCTCTTCTTCTATCGAAAAGGCTTCGACCCTGTCCGAGCTTGAGGACATTTACCGCCCGTATAAGCAAAAGCGCCGCACAAGGGCGACAATTGCGCGCGAAAAGGGACTGGAGCCGCTCGCCGCGCTTTTGTTTGCGCAGAGCATAAAAACAGGCACTTTATCCGAGCATGCCGCGCCGTATATTGACCCCGAAAAGGGCGTTGAGACGGTTGAGGACGCGCTCGCAGGAGCTTCGGATATTATTGCGGAGGACATTTCCGATAACGCCGAAATCCGCAAAAACCTTAAAGCGCTCATAAACTCAAGAGGTATCCTCGTTTCAAAGTGTACAAAAGAGGAAGACTCGGTCTATCGTCTTTATTACGACTATAAAGAGCCTATATCACGGCTTCAAAGCCATAGAATTCTTGCCGTTAACCGCGGTGAGAAAGAGGATTTCCTAAAGGTGACTATTGAGGTCGACGTGGTACTTACGCTCGATACCGTTAAGAGCCATTCAGTAATCTACGGCAGCATTTCAAGCGATTTTGTCGCGAAAGCCGCCGAGGACGCGTATTCAAGGCTTATTTTCCCGTCAATCGAAAGGGAAGTGCGAAACGAGCTTACCGATATGGCCTCCGAACAGGCGATTAAGATGTTTGGGCTTAACCTGAAGCCGCTTTTAATGCAGCCGCCTGTAAAAAACAAGGTGACTCTGGGCTTTGACCCCGCTTATCGTACAGGCTGCAAAATCGCAGTAGTCGACGGCACGGGCAAGGTGCTTGAAACCGGAGTCGTTTATCCCACGCCCCCTCACAACAAAATTGAGGAGGCAAAGCAAACTCTTACGCGAATGATTAAAACGCACGGCGTTGAAGCTATCTCAATCGGCAACGGCACTGCCTCCAAGGAGTCGGAAATTTTTGTGGCTGACTTAATTAAGCCTTTTCCAAACGTCGCATATATGGTCGTCAACGAGGCGGGAGCGTCCGTCTATTCCGCTTCAAAGCTCGGCGCGCAGGAATTTCCCGAATTTGACGTTTCGATACGCTCCGCTGTTTCAATCGCAAGAAGACTTCAGGACCCGCTGGCAGAGCTTGTTAAAATTGACCCTAAGTCCATCGGCGTTGGACAGTATCAGCACGATATGCCCGAGGCAAGGCTGGATGAGTCCTTAAACGGTGTCGTTGAGGACTGCGTAAATGCGGTTGGCGTTGACCTCAATACGGCCTCTGCGCCGCTTCTGGCTAGAGTTTCCGGCTTGAGCGCCGCGTCGGCGAAAAACATTGTTGCCTTCCGCGAGGAAAACGGCGTGTTTACAACGCGTAAAACCGTTCAGAAAGTGCCCAAAATCGGACCGAAAGCCTTTGAGCAGTGCGCAGGATTTTTAAGGCTGCCCGATAGTAAGAACATTCTTGACAATACGGGAGTTCATCCCGAGTCATATACTGCGGCGGGAAAAGTGCTGGAGCTTTGCGGCTATACAATGGCGGACGTTGCGGCAGGCAGAGTAAGCGAGCTACGCGACAGAGTAAAAGTGCTTACTTTGCAAAAGGTTTCCGAATACAGCGGTGTGGGCATCCCCACTGTTAACGATATTGTAAACGAACTTTTGAAACCTGGGCGTGACCCGCGAGACGAGCTACCTCCTCCCATGCTCCGCTCGGACGTAATGGACATGAACGATTTAAAACCGGGCATGGTGATGCGCGGGACTGTCCGCAACGTAATTGACTTCGGTGTGTTTGTCGACATCGGTGTGCATCAGGACGGGCTTGTACACATTTCCGAGCTTTGTGACCGATATATTAAGCATCCGTCAGAAGTTGTTAAGGTAGGCGATGTTGTCGATACTGTCGTTCTGGGCATTGACGTGGGAAAAAAGCGCATTTCACTCAGTATGAAGCAAGCGAAAAAGCAATAGCTTAAAGATAGAAAAAAACGATGGCTTAGAGCCATCGTTTTTTTCTATCTTCCGTAAAGCTCGGTTATGTGCTTTAGCCATGCGGATATATCAGACAAGTCTGTACTTGGATTCATGCGCCACTGCCAATTGCCGCCGAGCGTGCTGGGCGTGTTCATACGAGCGCTCTCGTCAAGCTCCAGAAGATCCTGCATTGGCGCGATTGCAAGGTCGGCAACGCTGCCCCAGAGCGAACACAGTATCGCTTTCGCCACGCTTTCGTCTTCGTGTATACGAAGATAATCGAAAGCTTTTTTGACGTCTCCTGTAGGGGCTGAATTAAACCAGCCAACAATTGTGTTGTTATCGTGCGTGCTTGTGTAAGCAACACAATTACGGGGGAAGTTATGGGGAAGATAGTCGCTGTCCTCCCGACGGTCAAAAGCAAATTGCAAAACCTTCATACCAGGGAATCCGCTGTCACGTAGGAGCTTGCGGACTGAGTCATTCAAAAAGCCCAAATCCTCAGCTATGATTTGTTTTTCACCTAAAGCATTTTTGATGGCATAAAACAAGTCCATACCGGGGCCTTTACGCCAAGTTCCGTATTCCGCCGTTTGCGACCCGAAAGGAATTGTATAAAATTCGTCTAAGCCCCTAAAATGGTCAATTCTCAAAACATCGTAAAGATCAAACTGGTGCTTGATACGGCTTATCCACCATGAGTAACCGTCTTTTTTGATTTCATCCCAATTGTAAAGCGGATTTCCCCAGAGCTGTCCGGTTGCAGTATATGCATCGGGAGGGCAGCCTGCAACGTCAATAGGCATTAGGTTCTCGTCGAGCATGAATAAGCAAGGATTTGACCATACGTCAGCGGAATCGGGTGCGACATATATCGGTATGTCCCCAATTATAGAAATACCTTTTTCAGCCGCGTAGCCCTTAAATGCGTTCCACTGGCGGAAGAAAAGGAACTGGACAACCTTATAAAAATCGATTTCGCTCGATAGTCTTTGCCGCGCTTCATTTATTGCGCACTCCTCACGGAAGCGAAGTGCGCTTTCCCACTCGTTCCAAGAAACGCCGCCGTAACTTTCCTTAAGCGCCATAAAAAGAGCATAGTCATCAAGCCAAAAAGCGGATGTACTGCAAAAGTCATTGAATTCGGGGCTTTCCGCCTGTAATAATCGTTTGGCAGCCTTACGCAGAACCTTGAATCTGTTTTCGTATAACAAACCAAAATCAGTGTGTTCGTGGTCGTTTCCCCAGTTGATTTCGTAGTATTCGCATCTTTCTAAAAGGCCCCATTCGTTGAGAGTATCGAGGTCGATAAAATACGGGTTGCCCGCGTACGAAGAAAACGACTGATATGGAGAATCACCGTATCCGGTGGGGGAGACGGGCAGAACCTGCCAATAGCTTTGACCGCTTTTGGCAAGAAAATCTATAAACTTTTTTGACTCCGCGCCCAAAGTCCCGATTCCCCATGGCGACGGAAGAGAACTGATATGCATCAATATTCCGCTTTTTCTCATAATAAATCCTCATGCTTAAAACTTGCTTATAATCTTCTGGTCACAAACCCGCCGTTTGTTCTTGGATATAGTCCAAAAGCAAAATTATGATATTTAACTGATTATATCATATGATTAACCTTTAACAGCACCGGCAGTTACGCCTTTAATGATGTATTTCTGGCAGCTTAAATAGAACACAATAATCGGGATAATAGCCAGAACGAGCATGCCCATCATTGCGCCCCAGTCAATGGAGCCGTAGCCACCTTTAAGGTATTGAATTACAATAGGAATGGTTGCATACTTCTTGAGATTGAGGATAAGATACGGCAACAGGTAGTCATTCCAAATCCACATCGTTTCCAGAATTCCGACGGAAATGAGAGTTGGCTTTAGTATCGGAATAACCACGAGGAAAAACGTTTGAATCGGATTACAGCCGTCTATCATAGCGGCCTCTTCAATTTCAATCGGTATGGATTTCATAAATCCTGAGAACATAAATACGGCAAGTCCGGCTCCGAAACCGAGATAGACGAGAATAAGTCCGAAGGGATTTCCGAGCTTAAGAAAGTCGGCGGTTTTTGAAAGCGTGAACATAACCATTTGGAAGGGGACGACCATGGAAAATATACATAAATAATAGAAGACTTTTGAAACTCTGCCTTTAGTTCTGCTAATGTACCAGGCGGCCATTGAAGTACAGATAAGTATTACTATAACGGAGGCGATAGTGACAAAAAGACTAGTAGCAAACGCGCTCCAAAAATGGGTTTTCGTAATACCTTCAACGTAGTTTTGAAGTTCCACAAAAGATTTTTGCGTTGGAAGTGAAAAAGGGGTGCTCGTAATGTAGGCTTTTTTCTTGAATGAATTAAAAATGATTATAGCAATCGGGGCAACATATACAAGAGATATAACCGAGAATAATATGGTAAGTGCCCTTCGGGAGGCTTTCTTTTTCTTTTTCATTGCTGTACCTCCCTGTTATGGGTGATTCTAATCTGAAACATAACTAAAATAGCGACCAAGACAAAGAAAACAACCGCTTTTGCCTGACCTACGCCCTCCCAGCCCGAACGACTATAAAAAGTATTAACGATGTTGAGAGCAAGCATTTCAGTTTTGTCTGATGGAGCACCGGCAGTCAAAGCGAGGTTCTGGTCAAATAATTTAAAAGAATTCGTTAACGTCAGAAAAGTACAGATTGTAATCGACGGCATAGACATCGGGATTGTTATTCTAAAGAGCTTCTGAGAAGAAGACGCGCCGTCAATTCTCGCCGCCTCGTAGAGGTCGGTCGGTATGCTTTGAAGTCCGGCGATATAGATGATCATCATATAGCCGACCTGCTGCCAGCACATAAGTATTAGTAGCCCCCAAAAACCGTAGGTAGGTGAAAAGGTAAGTGTTCTAGAAAAATATGAAAGAATACCATTGAAAATCAGCTGCCAGATATAACCCAGAATAATTCCGCCTATAAGATTCGGCATGAAAAACACTGTGCGAAAAAAGTGAGTTCCTCGAAACTCCTTCGTAAGCAAAAGGGCCACGCCAAAACCCAATACGTTTATAAATACTATGGATGCAACCGAAAACAAGGATGTAAACCATAAGGAATGCACGAAAGTGGCGTCGTTCCATATCTTCAAAAAGTTATCGAACCCGACAAAACGAGCGTCCGTAACGGTTGTGAAGTCACAAAACGAAAGATATAGTCCAAGGAAAAACGGAATGATAAAGCAGATTGTAAAAGCAATCATTGTTGGTAAGACAAAAATCGGGAAGAATTTTTTAATAGTTTTTTCCATGTTTCTCGCTCCTGTTCAGCAGGAATTGTTATTTTAGATATTGGTATCAAGGGATGAGCAAAAACCCATCCCTTGAAATAATGTAACAGGTAAATTTACGCAGCGCTCTTGAGAGCAAATTCGGAAGCCCAGCCGTCAACAAACGCCGTCTTTACAGCGTCCCAAGTGCCTGTTCCCTGAGCATATTCAAGAAGAGCGGCACCAACGCCATTTTTCCATTCTTCGGAAGGCATTGTGGTGAAGCACCATGCAACAGCGGTTTTGCCTGATGCGATTGACTCGTTAGCTGCAAGAATGAGCGGATTAGTGGGCAGATATTCTTCTGTGAAGCCCTTGAACGGGCAGACAAAGCCCATGTCCTTAAGACCGGTTTTGCCTTCGTCGCTTGATACACACCATTTTAGGAAGTCCAGAGTTGCCTGAATGTCCTCGGCGGATGCGTTTTTGTTCACACACCAATAGTTTTCGGAGCCTGTGCAAAGCCCTTGGTTTTCTTCACCGGGAGCGCCGATGTAGATGGGCATCATTCCTATGTCAGCGTCGGCAACGTCATAGCCCTTAATCTGATCGTAGGCCCATGTTCCGTTTTGATAGAAGACAGCTTCGCCGAGAGCAAACTCGGAAGCTGATTCGTCACCGGTCTTGCTGGAAAGCAAAGTGGGTGCGCATGTGGAGTTGTTTATGTACAAATCCCAGATTGCCTTGTAGTTGTCAAGATAAGTTCCCTTAATTGCTTCGGAAGAGCCTATGCCGTCTGTTTTATATTCGTAATAGATCGGAAGATTTGCAAGGTGGGTTTTAAAGCGCCAGTCGGAAGAGCTGTCCATGCCGGCAGAGGTAAAAGCACCCTTAACGCCGAGCTCGTCTTTACGTGCCTGAATATCCTCTGCAACCTTTTTCAGATCGGCAAAAGACTTGATGTCGTCTGCGGTATATCCAGCTTTGGTGAGCAGCGCTTTGTTGTAAATTAGTCCGTAGGTCTCGATAACATAAGCGATTCCATAGACAGCGCTGCCATCTTTAAGAGCGAAATCATCGCTCTTAAGTTCGGAATAGACATCCGAGCTGGAAAGATCGAAGCAGTAGTCTTTCCAGTTAGCAAGCCCGACAGGTCCGTTTACTTGAAACAGAGTAGGAGCTTCTGTTTTTGCAATTTCGGACTTCAATGTTGCTTCGTAAGTTCCTGATGCAGCTGTTACAACACTAACTGGAACGCCCGTTTCCTCAGTGTATTTTGCTGCCAGAGCGACCCACTGGTCAGCCTGTTCAGGTTTGAAGTTGAGATAGTAAACCGATCCGGAAGCGGCCGCTACACTTGGCAGCGCGGAAGTATCAGTTGTTTTTGTACCACATCCAGAGAGAACTGCGACAAGCAACATCAGGGAAAGCAAGAGTGCGATTGCTTTTTTCATATATTTCGTTCCTCCTTAATTATGATAACAGGCCGAAAGCAGTATTAGAAAAAGCTTCCAACCTCTTTCATTATCATTTTAACTCAAATCGGAAGCAAGCTCAACTCGTTAATGGTTAAGAACGCGATTTTCTATGTTTCCTGTAATAACAAATCATCAAATTGTGCAATACAACCAACTATATCGGCTGTGATTAACAAATAATTAACCAATAATACAAAACCCAAACCTAAAGATGCTTGATATTCATTGTATATTCGGGAAATATATTCATGAATCTATTTCTGGAGGTAGAACATGGAAACGAAGCGAATAGGAATACAGACGGTAAAGATGAAAAGCTCTCCTTGTATCTTGAATTTTGCGGCTGACGGCGGAAGCACGGAAGGACAAGGACCTCTCGCGAGTTGCTTTGATTATCTGAGCGAAGATTCATACTTCGGAGCAAAAAGCTGGGAGAGCGCGAAGAGCGCAATGCTTTAAAAATGCTTCAATCTGGTTATCGTGAAAGTGGGTATTACCGCTGACGTTTTGGATCGCATTTTTGCCGGAGATATGCTGAATCAGTGTGTCAGCTCGGAATTTGCGGTTAATGACAGCGGAGTTCCTCTGCTCGGGCTTTACGGAGCGTGTTCGACTATGGCGGAATCACTGTCACTTGCGGCGATGACTGTTGACGGAGGTTTTGCAAACACTGTTTGCGCAATAACTAGCTCACATTTTTGCTCGGCTGAAAGGCAATTTCGGCTTCCGCTTGCATATGGCGGACAGAGAACGCCGACAGCTCAGTGGAAGGCAACTGCAGCAGGTGCGCTTATCATTGGCGCAAACGGAGACGGCCCGTATGTTACTCACGTAACAACAGGTAAAATTGTGGACGCAGGTATATGTGACGCGGCAAATATGGGCAGTGCAATGGCTCCGGCTGCACTTGAAACCATATGCACTCATTTGGCGCATACTGGCAGAGACGCATTGTATTATGACATGATTGTAACGGGAGATTTGGGTGTCATCGGACATGAAATACTGCTTGAGCTAGCTCTGACAAACGAAATCGACCTATCAACTGTTTGCTGCGATTGCGGCATGATGATATACAACAGAAAAAAACAGGATGTTCACGCAGGAGGCTCGGGTTGCTGATGCAACGCTTCCGTGCTGGCTGGCTATTTGCTTCCAAAAATGAGAAACGGTGAGATTAAGCGGTTTCTTTTTGCGGCGACGGGTGCCTTGATTTCTCCGACTGCGTCTTTGCAGGGTGAGAGCATCCTCGGTATTTGCCATGCAGTCGCAATTGAAAACGAAAAGAATTCGGATTGATTTATTGAAAAACCTAAATTGTGAGGGATTACATGGAATTGTTTTTGATATACTTGAAAACCTTTGTTGCCGGCGGTTTTTTGTGCGCAATCGGGCAGATCCTGATAGACAAAACAAATTTTACAGCCGGAAGAATACTGAGCATATATGTCGTCGCCGGAGTGGTGCTTGGCGCTATCGGCATATATGAGCCATTTGCAAAATGGGCGGGAGACGGGGCCACGGTTCCGCTGACTGGTTTTGGCAATGTGCTAGTTAGAGGGGTGCGGAGAGCTGTTGCGGAAAAAGGCCTAGTCGGCGCATTCACGGGGGATTCTCGGCTTCTTCCGCAGGTATTGCCGCCGCAGTGTTTTTCGGGCTTCTGTTTGCCTGATATTTAAATCAAATGATAAAGATGAGTAGAAATAAGCGTCGTTCGTAGAATGAACGAGCAAAAAAGATTGACATTATCTCGCAGTTATGCTAACATTTCAAAGCTGATTACTTTTGCGAATCGGCACAAATATGCGGGCGTGATGAAATTGGCAGACATGCAAGATTTAGGTTCTTGTGTCGTAAGATGTGCAGGTTCAAGTCCTGTCGCCCGCACCATATAAGGACTTGACTGTTGATACAATGGTCAGGTCCTTGTTTTTTACCTAAACACAGCAAAAGCCCTTGAATACTGGGCTTTTTAAGATGGCATCAAAACGGCGGCTCGTGAATTAATCGTCACAGGCCGCCGTCGCTGGTTTTTGGGGCTTCTGAAATAGTTACAAATGCACCCGTTTTTGTTACCGTTCAGGGGTAGAGAGCAATCGTTCAGGGATATATAGTAACCGTTCACAGATAGGAAATTTCATCAAATACTGTGTCGCACATCCCGCATAGACATTAAGTACTTCTTAATGTGCTCGTAATACCGGTCTATGCCATAAGCCTGTAATACAGTTGAATCAAAATCTCTCCTGTCATCTCTAGATAATTTGACATCGACGTTATATACTTTCCGACTGGTAACAACCGAGAACATTTCAAGGATATTTGTTTTTTGCGCAGCACTAAGAAGTTTTGGATTGAGAATATAGGTACCTTTGAAGTTTGTGCTGCTTGTATCCAGAACGCCGAGTCCACGCACAAAACCAACGGCTTCGATAAAAAACATACCGAGAACTGAGTTTAAAAGAGCGTGACAAATATCCGGCGAAACATCGCCCGCGTCTGTTCTCATCCGCATACACGTGAATCGTTGGTCTGTAAAAGTTGGTTTTTGAAACTTGGAGACAAAAAGTCGCCTGTCTGGATTAAGGGCAGTTACAAAGCGGACTTTGTTGTCGTCGCTCATTTCATACCACTGCTTTCCAGCTTGTTTCAATATGTCAGCGATTTTCGTCACCTTGCCATTTCTCATGGTTGTGACGTTCTCAAACCGTCTAATCCAGTTTATTGCACCACGGTGACCTAGTGTCTCTAATTCCGCAATGGAACGGCCACAGCAGAAGGCATCAATATCGGTTTCTGCAATAAATGATTGTAAGTTCCTAGGGTTTTTGAGGACAGGTTTGATGTACTCTGGCTCAACACCATGTCCCGTTTCAGGATAGAACAAGGAATTCCAACCACGCCTTTCGCCACGAGTAATAGCGCGAGCCATGATCAAAAACTCCCCGATGCTTATACTTGACGAGGCGACGAGCTCGGTCGATACCAGAACTGAGTTGCTGATACAGAAGGTAATGGAAAAGTTGATGGAGGGCAGAACGTAATTCGTCATCGCTCACCGTCTTTCCACGATTAAAAATGCCGATATAATCCTGGTTATGAATAACGGGGATATAATCGAAAGTGGCAGCCATCAGGAGCTTCTCGAAAAAGGCGGCTTCTATGCGGAACTGTATAACAGCCAGTTCGAGAAGATTTCGTAAGCTTCTCATTATATAATCCTTAACCAACTAGCGCTATAAGCTTTTCAGAGTTCTTTGCAACTGAAATCCAATGTGTTGCAGAATCAAACAAATGCCTATCAAAATGCAATAGACATGCCGAAACATTTTAGAGCAAATGCCCTTATAAGGACATTTGCTCTTTGGCATGATTATTGCTTATTAATATTATGGAGAATATTTACAAGACCTTATGTTTTTCAAGTTCAATATTGAAAAATATAACAAAAAATTATGTGAAATATTAAGGAGGTCAATTCAATGGGAAAACTGGAAAACAGAATTGCAGTTGTAACCGGAGGTGCTAAGGGCATTGGAGCCGCTATAGTCAGGAGATTCTATGAGGACGGAGCAAAGACCGTAATTTCTTTGGATATGGATAAGGGACATGTAGAAGCTACAGCCAGAGAGATTGATCCTTTGGCAACGGTGGTTTTTGCTTTGAAATGCAATGTTGCCGATGAAGATGAGGTTGCCGCTGTATTTGCGGAAATTTATGAAAAATTCGGAAAAGTTGACATTCTTGTCAATAATGCTGGAATTACAAGGGATGCAATATTCCATAAAATGACGAGAGAACAGTGGGAATCCGTTTTAGATGTCAATTTAAACGGTACTTTTAACTGCTGCAAAGGCGTTGTGGCAAGGATGCGTGAGCAAAATTACGGTAAAATTGTAAACATCAGTTCCTCATCGGCTTGGGGCAATGCGGGCCAGACAAACTACAGTGCCTCCAAAGGCGCAGTACTCGGCTTCACGAGAAGCTTGGCAAAGGAGTTGGGGCAGAAAAATATTACCGTTAATTGTATTGCGCCTGCGATGATAGATACCGATATGACCAAAGCTATGCCGGAGCAGATTGCCGAGATGGCGGTAATGCTGACTCCTTTGGGCAGAAAAGGAGCACCTTCAGAGGTTGCCGCGGTTGTGTCATTCCTTGCTTCCGACGATTCGAGCTTTATTACAGGTGAATGCATACAAACCGGTGGCGGTTACCTTATTGTCTGATCCCTGATGCTTAAAAAGACCAAATTGGCTTGTTGATAGTGCGTCATAAATAGAGACATAACCACTCAAGAGCCAAGGTTTAGAATGTCCTTGAACTATTCTTCAGTCTGTCAAAAATCGAGTTTTTGACAGACTGAATTTTTTTGAATAGATAAATTGTCAAGTCAAGTGTGCCACTTCGTGTAGAAATACTTGAATAGAGATTTCCAACCAAGACATTTTCTCGGTCGGTTGTTAATCAGGAAAAGGTTGCGAGTAAGTTCTTGCGGGCACACCTTAGCCAAATCGGTTTTCTTGGGGTAAAACTCTCTCAGTAGGCCATTGGAGTTCTCATTGCTACCCCTTTGCCAAGAAGAATAGGCATCGGCAAAATAAAGCGTTAAATTGAGTTCTTCCTGCATGCTACAATAGCACGCGAACTCCTTGCCGCGGTTCGGTTGTGCCGGTCTTGAAGGCACCGTTGGGAAGCGTGTGGTAAAGCTGTGATATTGCCGCCTGCATGGATGTTGCGCTTTTGTCCCCGATTTTGAGTGCTGTATACAAGCGGCTCTTGCGTTCTACAAACGTAGCAAAACAGCCTTTGCTTTCACCACGACTTGAGACCATAGTATCAAGCTCCCAGTGACCGAAGATTTGACGGTGCTTCACTTCTTCGGGACGTTCTGAAATTGGTGTTTCCGTAGCAAATTTGCCGCGTTTCTCTGCTTTTCTTCGCTTTCCTTTGTGGCGTAGATGCTGTGTATCAGCACCTCGCAGTTTGCCGGCATAGAGCCAGTTGTAGATGGTTTTGAAGCTGACAATTCCGAAAGTTTCTGTATTGGCAATTTGCTCTGGTGACCATGTGGCTAAAAGCTTCTGCTCTATGATTGAAGCCAACGTGTCTGACTGTTTTCCCTTTGGCTTAGAATTGCGTCGTCGAGTTCGATATGCCGACTCCGCTGAAACACCTGTATAGCCCGTCTCAGTTTTGTTTCGGTCCGACTCTCTGTCTATACAGGAGTGATGTCGGCTAAGGCGTGTTGCAATGGCACGATTAGTGTAGCCCAGAGTCAATAATTCCTCTATGCGTCCTCGCTCGAATGTGCTAAGATGGTGGTAGCTCATAATGTTGCCTCCGTCTGAATGGTGTATTAACAGCTTCATTCTACACGAAGGTTTCATTATGGGCTATCTTTTTGCCCTGTTTGGGGTGGCGCACTTCATTTTACAATCTATCATATAATAAAACCGGATTTACAACCTGACAGGTTTATTCATTGCTGTTTAATTAAGGTTGTGCTATCCTTAAAGGTGGAATAAAAGAATTAAAAAAGAATAGGGGTATGTAGAAATATGTTTAATAAATTATTGATAATTGACAATATTGAAAACCCCGCAATGCTTATCAATGATTGCGGCTCCATTTTACATACCAACTTGAAAGCTCAGCATCTGCTGGAAATACTTCATCTTGAAGGACTTTCTGATATTGTAACGCTTGACGGTGAATTTAATAAAGAAAACTATACAAGCGAAGAACATGTTAGCAGGGAATTGAGTCACGGGATTGATATCAAAGCTGATATTTATGCGCTTAGTTATGATAAAAAAACCGTATTTCTGTATCTCTTTGAGGAAAGAGTGTTTCTGTCTGAAAATTTCAGGGAAATTGTAAACGCAATAGATGAAGGTGTCGCGATTGTCGACGACAAAGAACGCATCGAGTATTTAAATTGTGCTCTGTTCCGTGGTTACGAGGAGAGAGACTTTAACATTGATGTCTATATTGGTAAAAATCTTCAGCAGGTTATTCACGGGTATGGAATTGATTATGAGGCGCTTGCCCCGTTCGTGATTGAGAAGAAGGAGACAGTAAGCAAAAATATCAAATACAGCAACGGTATCTCCCGCACGGTTACCGGTGTTCCCCTGTTGCACGAAGACGGCAACATAAATTTGGTGATTCTGACACTGAGAGATATATCCAGCCTTATGGACATGGAAATGAGACTCGGTGAAATCGAAAAATATAAAAACAAATATTTCAATCAGCTTGAGGAACTGAACAAATACAGAAATCAAAACAAACTTATCTATTCCAGTCTGGTGATGGAAAAGCTCCTAAACATGGCATTCAAGGTTTCGAAAACTGACACACCGGTCTTTATTACCGGTGAGTCCGGCGTTGGAAAAGAGGAATTCGCAAAATATATTTATGTCAATAGCAATAGAAAAGATATGCCTTTTGTTGCCATCAACTGCGCCGCAATTCCGAGCGAGTTGATAGAATCCGAGTTGTTCGGATATGAAAAAGGTGCCTTTACAGGGGCGATGAGTACTGGGAAAAAGGGGCTTTTCGACGAAGGGAACGGTGGAACAATTTTTCTTGATGAAATCGGGGAAATGCCGTGGAATCTGCAGACCAAGCTTCTGCGTGTCATACAGGAGGGATGTTTTTTCCGCGTTGGTGGGAATATCCCCATAAAATTGGACGCAAGATATATTAGCGCAACTAACCTCTCAAGCGAGGAACTGAACAAGAAATATCGGCGGGACCTGTTCTATCGGTTGAATACCATTACTCTGAATATTCCTCCGCTCAGAGAGAGAAAAGAAGATATTATCCCTCTGGCTTCACACTTTCTGCAGGTGCTTAACACAAAGTACGGAAGAAATGTAAGAATTACAAGGGATGTCATACGACTGCTCCTCGAAAGGAAATGGCCGGGGAATGTAAGGGAGCTTAAAAACACCATTGAAAGGCTGATAATACTTACAGATAAAGACATAATTGACATAAATGAGTTTGAAGACATTATGGAGCTGAGTGTTCCGGTCTATAACGATGTGGGTATACAGATAAAAGAAATTATTCCCTTGAGTGAAGCATATCAGAAAATAGAGCAGATACTTATTGAAGAGGCATATGGCAAGTACGGCACGATTGCGGGGGCCGCGAGGGCATTGGGCATTACCCCTTCAACTATTTATCGGAAGATGAAGGAGGGCTCAGTCAAGCTAGATGGAAGAGACTGAGAAATAAGAAATTATTGTGAGGCATCCGTTGTATTTTGCAAGCCCATACTTGCAAAATACAACGGATGCCTCACTTTCTTTACAAAAAAGGTAGTAATTTAAGCGTTCCAATTTGGCACGTGTTTTGCTCTATAAATAATTGAAGCTAATTTTATTTAATTATTGAAAGGAGTTATAATATGGCGCAGGATGAAAGAATATTATCAGGAATAAAGGTTATCGAGTTGGCTACATATATCGCAGCGCCGAGCTGCGCGAGAATTCTCGGAGAATGGGGCGCGGAAGTAGTTAAAATAGAATCTCCCAGGGGCGACGTATACCGCTATACAGGTGTTACAGGGACAGATGATGAAAATCCGATCTTTGCAATTGAAAATACCGGGAAAAAATGCATATCAATAGACTTGAAAAGCGAAGCAGGCATCGAAATACTGAATTTACTACTCAGAGACGCCGATGTGCTTATTACTAATTTTAGAGTGGAGGCACTGCAGAAGCTTAACCTTACCTATGAGGAACTTTCGGAAAGATATCCTACCTTGATATTCGCACATGCCGGCGGCTACGGAGAAGAGGGTCCGCTCAGTAAAAAACCCGGGTTTGACAGTACAGCTTTTTTTGCCCGCACCGGTCTTCTTACAGATATGGCTCAGGCGGGGGAGACTCCGTGCAACTATGCAAGCGCTGTCGGCGATCATACCCTCGGTATGTATTTGGTAGCGGGTATTTTGGGGGCTCTATATAACAGGACAAAAACAGGCAAAGGCGAAAATGTATCCTCCGGTCTTTACCAGGCCTCTATCTATACTATTGGAACTATGATAATGATGCCTCAGAGTGGTGTCTCGTTCCCTCAGTCAAGAAAAAAACCCGCCAATCCGCTTAACAATATATACAAATGCAAAGATGGAATCTGGATTATGCTTGCCGGAACAGACTACCTTACATATCTGCGAAAGTATGCTGCATTGACGGATCTTCCTATCCTTACTGAAACTGAAATCTATACCACTCAACTTAGTGGCTTGTTCTACTCCGAGGAAATTACCGAGATACTTGATAAAAAAATGCTCGAAAAGGACAGGGACGAATGGTACAAACTTTTTGAGGAAAATGATTTCCCCTGCGAAATCCTCCAGCATATACAGGATTTATATAAAGATGAACAAGCATGGGCAAACAATTTCCTGCAAAATATCACCTATCCCTCCGGAAACCCAGGAATTATCGCAAATTCCCCAGTCAGATTTGCAAGTCAGACCAATGCAGAATTCAAGCATCCGCTAAGAATTGGCGGAGACACCGCAGAGGTTTTGAAGCATATCGGGTATTCGGCTGAAAAGATTGGTAAATTGGCAGAAGAGGGCATCATTATCACATAAAATTAAAGTCTTATCATTCCGGCATATAGTGGGAGTGCTGACATTGCTGGTTTTTTGGGGTTCTGTTCAGCGATATATAAGTTAAATTATTTTCATAATCTTTTTGAATGATAAAGCAAATGAATTACGAAGCAGCTCGTGATTTTGGTGTCACGAGCTGCTTCGTTGCTGTATGGATGTTTTGGGCTTCTTAAATAGGGGTCAGTGTTAGAATTTCTGACAGTATGATAAGATAGAATGAAGAAAAAAGGATCTTATCAAAATGTTAAATAACCGGAGAAAATATGATGAGGACTTCAAGAAGCGAGCAGTCCGCATGAGTTACGGCAGCGAGCGTTGAGTCACAGAGGTGGCCAACAGTCTGGAAGTCACAAGCAATATGATCTACCGCTGGTGCAAGAAATACACGCCAGAAGGAGAGAAGACGCAGATGTCCCAGCAACAGGATGATGTGAACCAATTGCGCAGCAGAATAGCGGAACTTGAAGAGGAAAATTAGATATTATAAATAGCATCGGCCTTCTTCGCGAAAAATCAAAAGTAACAATAACGGATTGCTACAATATTATGAAAGATGCAACGCAATACGCCAAGACGAAGTGGGCCGAGAAATTAGGCGTTTCAACCTCAGGATACTATACTTGGATTCATGAGCGAGATCAGTGTGAGCTAGCCAACGAAGCGCGTGTAAGCAATGAAGCAAATCACCTCTAATATTAATCATAACCAAGAGTCTGATGGCTCTTTAGTTGAAAAAGAAAACAGCTATGCAATTAAGGAAAATGTTCAACGCACATCATGGAGTACAACTTGGCCAGCTACTGTTACTATCAGACTGGCATCAAAAGGTGAAAAGACGGATATTCCATTTAATTCTTCTAATTTTGAGCTTGGTCCCATCCAAAGTAATGAATGCAAGTCCCGACTTGGCGCAGTAAAATCCACAATTTTAGCTGAACTCAATGATTATAATAACAACCAAAACGTTAACGCTATCAGTAGCGCTGATGAGATTCTTAGTACTAGAGCCTCTTTGATGCAAAAATTATCTCCGACGAAGAATTTAATGCAAAGAAAAAGCAACTACTTGGTTTATAAAAACATTATATAAAAGCTGTATTCTCAATGAATACAGCTTTTACATTCTTCGCCCACGCTAAAGCGGCGCGATATCAGGAGATTTCCGTTATAAGATACCCGTCGGGATTGATGGTGAAGTCGGAAGAAGTACCGACTATATATGCTTTGACAGAGGCAACTTTTGCCTTTATCAGTGAGTAGTCCGCAGCGGATACGGTATCAGAAAATGTAATCTCCTTGCCCGGCTCGATTTTAGTCGAGATGACAACCATAGAGAACATTCTGCCCTTAGACCAGCGATAGAGCTCGTTTCCGGACTTATCAAAAATAACAAAATCGAACATTTGCTGGTTGCTATGATTTATGGCAATTGCTTTATCGGTGTTGTTTGTTATGGTCAGCGACAGGATCAGCCCTCCGTTTTGTTCCGTTGCGGTTGACTTAACAGCTACATTCTCTGTGAGCTTGAGCTCTGCAAGACGACCTGCAATCGTTACAGCTTCTGCGCGGGTTGCCGTTTCGCGCGGGAAAAGATAGTTGTTGCCTATTCCGTTAATCAGACCGAGCGCACATGCATGCTGAATATCAGTGCTGTATTCTGCCTTTATATCTGAGTCATCTTCAAACATTCGATATATTTGTGTAAACATATAGTCGTTGCCCACAGTATAGTAAAATGCATTCATGACAAAATGAATCATCTCATCGCGCTTTATTACTTCATTTGGGCGAAAGCTGGTCTTTGTGTCGATAATTCCGCAGGTGACCAAGTCGTAAAGTTGACTCGCGCCCACACTTTTGCTTGTGACATCGTTATAGTATTCGCTTATGTCGATTGCCGCAAAGTAATTGATATTGATACCCAGAGCTTTATGAAGCAAACGGGCGAACTCCATACGGGTGATGCCCTGATTCGGATAGAATTTACTATCACCGTTTGAAAACACTTCTTTGTAGCCGTATAAATCAACCCGTTTTTCGCACCAACTGCCCTTGACATCTGTGTAATCGCTGGCTGTGCTGCTTACCGCGAAGGCCTGCGCCGGGACCATCACCAATACCATGGATAATATCAGAACGGACAGAGCGAAGTTCCTAATATGTTTCATTTTGTCATTCTCCTTCATCGAAACGGTTTGCGGTGTATTGTTTTTATTCTAGTTGTCTTGTAAGACGAACAACAAGCTCGTTTGTTCCTTTAAACGAAGAATTGAATAAGCACATTAAATTATGTAATATAACAATATCAAATTCGTATTCATTGTGCTATCATTACATTGTAATATATACAATATTTGGGGGATTTGCAGTGAATAGCGAAATATCGTTTCGAAATGCGGAAGTGTCTGACATAAGGCTGATTCTTGAATTTATAAAAGCCTTGGCCGCCTATGAAAAAATGTCCGATGATGTCGTTGCCACAGAGGACATGCTTCGTGAATGGATATTTGAGAAGAAAATAGCTGAGGTTATTTTTGCGGTTGCAGACGACAAAGAAGTGGGATTTGCACTTTTCTTTTACAATTATTCAACCTTCTTGGGCAGAGCCGGAATTTATCTTGAAGATTTGTTCGTTTTTTCGGAATACCGCGGCAGGGGATATGGGAGAATTATTCTCAGGAAGCTTGCCGAAATTGCCCTAGACAGGGGCTGCGGCAGGCTTGAATGGGCGTGTCTTAATTGGAATAAGTCAAGCATTGATTTCTATCTGTCTTTAAAAGCTCAGCCAATGAATGACTGGACGACATATCGCCTGTCCGGAGAAAGCCTTGAGGAATTGGCGTGCACAAAGAAATAGGTTCTGAACAATACAAAACAAATAAATGACTGGAGCTGAAAAAATGGAAAAGATTAAAATTACCGCAATTGTCGGGTCATTAAGAAAAGATTCATTTAATCGTCAGCTGGCGATTTCAGCGAAGTCGGCAATCGGCGATTTGGCAGAATTTGAAATTCTTGAATATGCCGATGTTCCGCTGATGAATCAGGACATTGAATTTCCTGCGCCAGAAGCTGTAAAGCGAGTACGCGAGATTATTAAGTTTTCGGATGGAGTCTGGTTCTTCACGCCCGAATATAACCACTATTTCCCCGGTGTACTGAAAAACCTTATTGATTGGCTGTCCCGTCCAATCAGTGAGACTGAGCACCCTGTCCTAATTGGCAAGCCTGCCGCAATCAGCGGAGCTTCTCCGTCTATGTGCGGAACGGCTATTGCACAGGATCATCTTGTGACGCTGATAAGCTTTCTCAATATGAATGTTATGAATTCTCCGCGCCTGACTATTCCAAGCGTGATGCAGCAGCTTAACAAGGACGGTAAGCTTGAACTGGTTGCCAGTGCGCCCTATTTGGATAAGCAGGCAAAAGAATTTGTTAGCTTCATTCAAAATCACTGACACTTTGACAGAGATATGCGCATCTGCAAAAGTTGATTTCATGACCATAAAGGACGATGTGGGGAGAATCATTGAAAAAGATAAGTAGGGTTTCGGAATCGCTTCAACTTGGCATAATTCTGGCATTATCCGGCGGATTTATGGACGCCTACACTTATGTTTGCCGAGGACAGGTTTTTGCGAATGCCCAGACGGGAAACATAATACTATTCGGAGTAAATCTTTCGGAGGGCAATCTTGAAACTGCTGCTGTCTATCTATATCCCGTTCTCGCCTTTTCATTTGGCGTTGCAATGGCCAATATAATAATGCGCAAATATATCGGCATGAAAAGAATCCACTGGATGCAGATAACAATTCTTATTGAAGCCGTTATTCTGCTTGCGGCTGCCTTTTTACCACAATCGCTCAACACACTTGCAAACTGTCTTGTGTCGTTTGCATGCGGTATTCAAGTTCAAAGCTTTAGAAAAATTAAGGGAAACGGCATCGCAACGACAATGTGTATAGGTAATCTGAGAACGGCAACCGAGTACATAGGAGATTATTTCTATGTAAAAGACAGGGGACTGCTTAAAAAGGGAATTATGTACTACGGCATTATAGTCATTTTTGTAATTGGCGCTATTCTCGGATATAAATGCGTGCAATTATGGGAAGAAAAAGCCATCCTTGTTAGTAGCGTTTTGATGATAATAGGCTTTATCATGCTGTTTTTTGAAGAAATCGATAACGATAAAACCACGGACTAGCCACTGAACCAAATGTATAGAAGAAGGCGAAGCGTTCAATATAGCGCTTCGCCTTTAATTAGTTGATGCTAAATCCGTCTTAATACTATTTTTATTATATTCATGTATTTCCTGGCGCCAGCCTGCATTGCAGCTCTGTCAGAAACTGCATAGGGGTTTTCGGTGGCAAGCCAGTCGTTCCAGCTCTCCTCATAGCTGCTCATTTCTGTGATTGTTTCTATTTCAGTTAAGCTAGACTTTTGCAAAAGCGCTCTCCACCAGTCTGTACTACGGATATAATCAATATCCTCGGCTTTCCAAGACTTAGCCATTTCGTCGGGCAGATAGTCCAATTCTTTCTTCTGCCCGGGGATACGCAGAATTATAAGACCGCCATTTTTAACAAAAGGTGCCAAATGCTTATCAAGATACTCCTCATCGCATCCGAAATAGGCATATGCGTCGATGCAAAAGGCATCGTCAAAATATACGTCAGCAAAAGGCATATCGTTTGCATCTGCGTGGATGGGGATAATCTTGTTTTCGAAACCGCACTCACAAAAGCGTTTGTAGTTGTCAGCTGTCGAAATCCTGAGATCCATTGCAAATATCGAAGCACAAGTGTGATCCGCAAGATACATTAAGGTAAGTCCCATTCCGCAGCCGAGATCGAGTATTCGCTCGGCACCACTGAGCTGAATGTTGCTCATTACTTCTTCGAGTAAAGTGAGAGCGTTCGGACCGATAAGATTTTGCGCGAGATATTCTTTATTAGTGCAATTAATCATTTTTTTCATTTCCTTTCATTTTTTGCCCAAAGCAACACTATAAAGCAAAAAGCAGGCTCGCTAAACGCACCTGCTTTGTATATCAGGTATCCGTCGTCTGTTCTTTATAAGAAATTTAGGCACAACAAATAGAACGGTAAACCGTTCAAACTTTGCGGATACTAAAACCTTATTAGAGAACCGACACCCAGACACCACTTTTTTTTATGATTATCTATATAATATTTGAGTCATTACTTTTTGTCTAATTACACTTGTATTACACAGAATTTAATCTTTAGACTCGATTGCCGGGCTTCTTGTGTTGTAGTATCTTGCTTTTCCGATAGTGCGTTTTTTGTACTCTATTGCCTCTGTGGGGCAGGCGCAGATGCACGCCATGCAGTGAGTGCAGTTTTTGCCGTAGACTAGTTTGCCTTCATGAATTTTAATATTGTTGAGAGGACACAGTTCTTCGCATTTGCCGCAGCTGATGCAATTATCTGTCACGTGAAAGCCTTTTGCATTAACAACTAAGGAATAGAATATCGGATTCATATGACGGCTTTTCATCATAGCCATCATGCTAATATTTTCAGATGGTATGGCTTTTCCGCTTATGATAATCTCTGATATCGATTTTGCGGTTATGTCTGACTGCGCAATAAGAAGTTCTGATTCGGCTTTCTCCGTCACATCAAAAACGGCAACGTAGTTTTCCGGCATTTGAACCATCTTTACGCCCATATACCGCAGTCTCTTTTTAGCGCAAAGTTCTTTGAGACATTTATCGGCATTACCAATGTCCGATCCGCAGGTCATAACAAAATATGCGGTTAGATTTCCTTTGAAGGTTCCGTTTTCGATATAATCGGAAAAAATGCGGGGAATCCTCCACGCATATGTCGGAGAAACAAAGACAAAAGGGGAGTCGGATGCAAAATCCGCCGACTTGCCGGCCTTAATATATTCGTTCGCGTTTACAAGTTTATCGTTAGTCCGAAGCGCGATGCTTTCCGCGACGTAACGGCTGTTACCGGTACCGGAAAAATATATTACCATAAAATCAACCTTCCAATTTCGATTAGCGACAAAAGTTAATTAAAATTGTAGCACCGAAAGCGTTGTATTGCAATAATTCTCATAAGTTGCATCGGGTTCTAGCCGACGTTAATAATTTTGTAACAATTTGCTTTACAAGAAATTGTTGATATGATAAACTAAGTGACATTGGGTAAATGGCAAATATGTTTGCGAATTAAGCATTATATGCTATGGATACGAAAATATTTGGGGGTAAAATGATGAGGAATACGAAAACTTTTCTTGCGCTTCTACTTGTGGTAATGATGCTTATCGGCGTTATGGCAGGTTGCGGAACTAAGACTACCGAAGAATCAGTTGCACCCTCTGCGGCGTCTTCAGAGCCTTTTGATCTTTCCGTATGCATTGCGCCTGAACCCCAAACAATTGATCCTGCACTTAACACAGCAGTTGACGGTGCGATTATGATTCAGCACTTCTTTGAAGGACTTTATAAGTGGGCTGATGACGGCTCCGGCAAGGCAACGTTGGTTCTCGGACAGGCTAAATCTATGGATAAAGTTATAAATGATGATGGCACAGTCACATACACCTTTATAATTCGTTCCGATGCTAAGTGGAGCGACGGCACCGCTGTCACCGCAAATGATTTCGTATATAGCTGGCAGCGCCTTGCAACTCCGGCAACCGCGGCTGCTTATTCCTACATGATTGACATGGTTAAGGGCTTTGCGGAAGTTAACAGCGGAACACCTACAGGCCAGTTTGAGACAAAGACCAACGCCGATACAGGTGCTGCCGAGCAGGTTGAAATAATAAACTATGCCGATCCCACAACGCTTGGCGTTTCTGCTCCAGATGACAGCACGTTTGTCGTTACAATTAATAAAGAATGCCCTTATTTTGAAGAAATCTGTGCTTTCCCAGCAACCTATCCCGTTCGCAAGGATATCATAGAGTCCGCAGGCGACCAGTGGACCTTTGATACCGCAACATACGTCGGCAACGGTCCCTATAAGATGAGCGAGTGGAGTCACAACGCCTACATCAAGGGCGTTCAGAACGAAAATTATTATGACGTAGCAAACCTGGGACCCGACACGATTACTTTCTATTTTATGGATGATGCTACTGCTACGTTATCCGCATTTAATAGCGAAACCCTCCAGTTTATCGAAAATGTTCCCGTAGATGAAGTTTCCACTCTTCTGGCAAACGGCAAGCTAACTGTTGTTGACAATTTAGGAACATATTATGCAAGCTTCAATATAATGAAGGCCCCCTTCGATGATGTTCGTATCCGCGAAGCCTTCGCCCTTGTTATTGACCGAAACTATATCATTGAAAGTGTAACACAGACCGGCGAGGTTCCCGCAACCGGATTTGTTCCGTATGGGGTCAGCGATGCGAAGGGAACCAGCGGTGACGATTTCCGCACAGTCGGCGGCGAATACTATTCAGTAAAGACCGAGGACTATGAGGCAAACTGCGAAAAAGCTCGTCAGCTTCTAGCCGACGCAGGCTATCCCAATGGCGAAGGATTCCCCACTGTTGAATACCTCTACAACACCGATGATCGTAGCAAGGCTATCGGAGAAGCTCTTCAGCAGATGTGGAAGACCGAGCTCGGAGTTACAGTGACTCTTAACAACCAGGATTGGGCTACATTAATGCAGAGCCGTTTTGATGGCAACTATTCTATCTGCCGTGACGCATGGACTGCTGACTACAATGACCCTTCCTCTTTCCTCGACATGTGGTATACAGGCGGAGGCAACAATTTGGCACAGTACAGCAACGCTGATTTCGATGCGGCTATAGATGCTGCTAAGGCTACCGCTGATCCCACAGAGCGCATGAAGGCCTTCCACACCGCCGAGGACATTCTCATCGGTCAGGATTATGTTATTGCTCCCATTTACTTCTATACTCAAATGTATATGCTCGACCCCTCGATTAAGGGCATGTACTACACTCCTCTGGGCTCCTTCTTCTTCGGATACACTTCAAAAGCCGCAGCATAATAGATAAGATTTACCCGTTGGATTACAGGGGTGCCGCTCAAATGAGCGGCACCTTTCTTTTTCGTTCAGTTTTCTATGTTCAAATACCTGTTTTTGTTTTATAATGGCGATAATTAGAGTTTTAAGCAGGGAAGGGAAGATATGAAAAGTCGTAGTTACGGAATAGATTTATTAAAGAGCGTATCGATGCTGATGATAGTCGTTTTGCACGTTCTCGGTGTTGGAGGAATACTCACCGCTTCTGTGCAAGGAAGCGCAGCTAACAACATCGCATGGTTTCTGGAAACCGCCAATATCTGTGCGGTCAATTGCTTTGGACTTGTCAGCGGATATGTTCTGAGCAAGGGACATTACAGACGCTCCCGTCTCCTATCGCTCTGGCTCCGTGTTGTATTTGAATCGCTTATTATTACCGCGGTTTTCGCGATATTTGTTCGAGGCGCGGTGGGTGCTTCCGACTGGTTAAAAGTATTTACCCCTGTGTTGCATGGTGTATACTGGTATTTCACAGCGTATTTTGCGCTGTTCTTCTTTGTTCCATATATTAATAAAATGATTAAGTCACTTTCTGGACGCGAGATGGCGAGCCTTGCTTTCAGTATCGTTGTTGTCTTTGTTTTCCTCGGTAATGTTTTGGACACAGATATATTCTCTCTTCACGGAGGATACGGCTTCCTTTGGCTCTTGTGTCTTTACGTTCTCGGCGCCTGCATGAGAAACTTTGAGCTTAAAAAGAACATCAACAAATACTGGTTTCTTGCCTCGTATGTACTTTGCGTTGCCCTTGCATGGGCGTTTATGATGCTGCTGCAATCACCGCGAGTAATTTCCTACACTTCTCCGTTTATTCTTCTTTCCGCAATGCTGCTGCTTCTGTTTTTCAGAAGACTCGAATTCAAATCACCTAAATCTCAAAAATTCATCTCGATGCTTGCGCGGACCTCATTTGGCGTCTATATAATACATACTCATCCGCTTATTTGGGGACACCTGCTAACTGACCGTTTTGTTGCATATTTGAAATATCCGATTCCCGTTACGTTCATCGCCGTTATTCTTACCGCTATCGCAATATATGCTGTGTGTACACTTGGGGATTGGCTTGCGGAAAAATTCTTTAAGCTTGTTCGGATAGACTTACTGGAGAAGGCGGTGGACAACATCGGCAAAAACAGGCGAAAATCACAAATTACCGTGGAAAAATGATTGAGGTTAGGAACATTTTACGAATTGCAAATTGCCGTAATTTCTGGTATATTTTCAATATGTACTATTCTTTAGTAAACTAACCAGTAAAACAAAGGAGAAAAGACCATGAAAAAGCCGTTCGTAACGCTCCCACAGCTTCAAGAGCTTTCAAAAGAATTTCCCACTCCCTATCACCTTTACGATGAAAAGGGAATCCGCGAGAACGCACGAAAGCTTTACAAGGCCTTTTCTTGGAATAAGGGTTTCAAAGAATATTTTGCGGTTAAGGCAACTCCCAATCCTTCAATTATAAAGATATTGAGCGAAGAAGGCTGCGGAATGGACTGCTCGTCTCTTACAGAGCTTATGCTTTGTGAGCGAGGCGGAATATCAGGAGAAAACATTATGTTCTCCTCAAATGACACCCCCACCGAGGACTTTCTTCTTGCCGATAAGCTAGGCGCTATTATCAATCTAGACGATATTACGCATATCGATTTCCTTGAAAAAACCGTGGGGCACATTCCTGAGAAAATATGCTGCCGTTATAATCCCGGCGGCAACTTTGAGATTTCAAACACGATAATGGATACCCCGGGCGACGCGAAATACGGACTTACGAAGCCGCAGATGTTTCAGGCCTTTCGCCTTTTGAGAGACAAGGGAGTCAAGGAATTCGGCATCCATGCGTTCCTCGCCAGTAATACCGTTACCAACGACTATTATCCGACGCTTGCGGCAGTTTTGTTCCGCTTGGCCGTTGAGCTGAAAAACGAGCTTGACGTACACATCAGCTTTATTAACCTTTCAGGTGGAATCGGAATTCCTTACCGCGAGGACCAGATGTCCGCCGACATTCTTGACATTGGCGAGCGTGTCCGCAAGGTATACAACCAAATTCTTGTTCCTGCGGGAATGGGGGATATTGCGCTTTTTTCGGAGCTTGGCAGATTTATGCTGGCGCCTTACGGTTGCTTAGTTACGACCGCTCTTCATCAAAAGCACATCCACAAGGATTATATCGGCGTTGACGCGTGTGCCTGCAACCTTATGCGTCCGGCAATGTACGGGGCATATCACTACATCACCGTTATGGGCAAGGAAAACGCACCTGCCGATCATCTGTATGATATAGTCGGCGGACTTTGCGAGAACAACGATAAGTTCGCAATCGACCGTTGGTTGCCCAGAATCGATATTGGAGACTTTTTGGTTATACACGACACAGGAGCGCACGGTCACTCAATGGGCTATAACTACAACGGCAAATTGCGCAGCGCCGAAGTCATGCTTTGCGAGGATGGCTCGGCAAAGCTTATACGCAGAGCCGAAACTTCCGACGACTATTTCGCCACGTTGAAATTCTAAACCGAAATTTCAGCGTAAAGAACCAACTGTTATACCCTTTCTATTGATGAAGCGGAAACCTCATAAGCTGTTTTTCGCACCTGTCGACCCTCAATGTTTTTTATGTAGCTTCTGCTCTGAATTCTTCCCTCCAGTTCAACTGCGTCGCCAACTTTCCAGATCGAAGCCTCGCGGGCGTTTTGCCCCCAAGAAATGCATGGAAGATAGTCGCTCCGTCCGAAAGGGCGGTTAACCGCAACTAAAACGTCACAGATTTCGCGCCCAAGAGGTGTCATACGAAGGCTTGGCTGCTTGCAACCCGTTCCGTGCAGAGTAACCGTGTTTTCCGGTTCTTCATCGCAGAACCCAAGTTCGTTTGCGTAAACGAAAATTAGTAGCCTGTTTCCGACTCCGCTCTTGTTGTTATAGGAGCGGAGTTCGCCTGTTACGCGGAGCATTGTGCTATCATCGGGCTCAATAGAACGCATTTTTTCTTCATCACATACTACATTAATCACATCTTCCGCTCCCGAAAACCGTGGAGCCCTTAAAGTGAAAACATAAAATTTTCTATTACGGGTGATATGCGAAAAACTTGCTTTTCCGTCTACGCTGCCGCATAGCCGTGTTGTGTTTCCTATCGTGTTCATTTCCATAAATACCTCCGGCTTTTTCATAATATATTGCTTTCGCAAATAACCGCAAAAACAGTAAATACTTAGTAAGAGTTGCAATAATCACAAGTTGTCCTTACTGTTACCAAAGCATATTCGGATTCGTTTGACGATATACGTACACGCCCTCATAAACTCAATAAAAACAAAATTCGGTTCTTTCAATGAACCGAATTTTTGTTGTTTCGTTTGTATGAATATCCGAATTTCAGGTAACAGCTGTTTTGTTGGAATAGCTTGACTGAATTGTGTATTTGATATAATATTTTAAAGATATATTTTATTATTACGCAGTTAATTTAACGCCACAATTAATGCTTTATCCGCAAAGAAAATGCCGAACATAAGCAAATGAAAACAGGAAGTGAAGATATGGCGAAGTACACCTTGAAAAGGTTTGGCATGGCACTGTTAACACTATTGGTTGTCGCGAGCCTTACTTTTTTATTGATGAACAGCGTCCCTGGCAGCCCGTGGCTGAGTGAAAAATCACCGTCGCAGGCGACAATTAACGCTCTGAACGAGAAGTACGGAATGGACAAGCCGGTTATAGTCCAGCTTGGCAAGTATCTGGAAAACCTTGCACAAGGCGACATGGGCGTTTCTTTAAAAATGCAAAAAAACAGACCGGTTATAGACATCATTAAAGAAATGTTTCCCGTATCCGCAAGCATAGGTTTTTTTGCTGTTTTGTGGGCGACATTAGTGGGCGTTACACTAGGGTGTCTTGCCGCATATCACCGAGGGAAGTGGTTAGACAGCTTACTAAGGGTTGTCTGTACTATCGGCATTTCTATGCCAACCTTTGTTATAGCAACTTTACTTTTGGCAACTTTCGCCGGTAGCAATCAGGCTTTGAGGATATTCCCGACAATATTTAACGCTAATCTTGGATTCAACGCATATGTGCTCCCGTGTCTTGCGCTCGGCTTATACCCAATGTGCTACACAGCACGGCAAGCGAGATCTTCAATGCTTGACGCTCTTGGGCAAGACTACATCAAGACAGCGCGCGCAAAGGGTCTTAGAAATCCGACAATAATCTTTAAGCACGCATTGAGGAACGCACTTATTCCTGTTATTACATATTTAGGGCCCGAAATCGCCTTCGCTTTCTGCGGCGGTTTTGTCGTTGAAACTGTTTTTTCAGTTCCCGGTTTAGGCCGCTATTTCATTCAAAGCATACTTAACCGCGACTATCCCGTTATTATGGGAACTACTATTTTCCTTGCGGCATTTATCATTCTTATGAACTTCTTTGTCGATTTGCTGTACAAAACAGTGGATCCGAGAATCGATTTTACAGAAGGAGGAAATTGAGAATGTCCGATAAAATAAAGCGTGCAAAATTCGGCTCAATACAGCCGGACATTGAGAACCTCCTTGGACTGACTCCCGAAGATTTTGCTCCCGCGACCGCAGAACAGAAGACCGACTGCTTTTCGGAACGCAAAAGCATGTCATATTGGCAGGATGCGTGGCGCAGATTAAAACAAAACAAAGTCGCCATGATGGCGTTGGGCGTCATATTTTTATATATCCTGTTTGCTTTTATAGGTCCCAAGCTTGTTCCCTACAGTTATGACGGGTTTATAAAAGGTTCGGAAAATCTTTACCCCTGGCACTATTCACTGGAAGATCTGGCCATTCTGGATAGTGTTTCGGGTAGTGGAAAAGAACGACTTACCGAAGCGCTTGAAAAAGCTGAAAATGACAAGGGTTCCGAACTGAACTCAATTGAAATCGCAACAATTAAGGCAACAATCAAATCATCAAATCTCGATACTAATGAGTTCAAAAAGGAAAACGACATTCATCTCAAGCTTTTCGGATACTCAAATGCAGAGCTCCAGCGTATTGCTGAGGGTGAAAAAGTGTTTCCTCATGTCTTCGGAACCGACAAATACGGTCGCGACATAATGGTTCGCCTAATGATTGGAACGCGAGTTTCCATGGTCATCGGTATCTGCGCAGCGCTTCTCGTTTTGATTATCGGCGCGGTCTACGGCTCGATATCGGGTTTCGCGGGCGGCATGGTCGATACTGTAATGATGCGTTTTGTTGAGTTGATTTACTCATTACCGGAAATTCTGGTGGTTTTGCTTCTTTCAACCGCGCTTAAACCGGCACTGGAGGCTTTTCAAAATAGCGGAGACGGAGCCTTACAAAAGCTTGTCGGTCTGATGGGACCGAACTTGATTTCGCTTTTTGTCGCTTTCGGACTTCTTTACTGGGTAACGATGGCACGAATAATCCGCGGTCAGATTCTCCAGCTTAAGGAGCAGGAATTTGTCACGGCGGCAAAAGCTCTGGGCGCAAGTTCAGGACGCATAATTAAAAGTCACTTGCTTCCAAACTGTGTTGGTCAGATTGTAGTTACAACTTGTTTGCAAATACCGGAAGCAATCTTTCTTGAGTCGTTTTTGTCTTTCCTGGGTGTCGGTGTATCGGCCCCTATGACAAGCCTTGGCTCCATGGCGGCTGATGCATTAAATGGCGTTCAAACCTATGGGTACCGTCTGGTTATACCCGCAGTGATTATTAGTGTTATGATTCTGTCGTTCAACCTTTTCGGCGATGGGCTGCGCGATGCGCTTGACCCAAGGCTCAAGAAATAGAAGGGAGGAAACATCACTTTGAGCAGTACAAACGATAAAAATTTGTTGGAAGTCAAGGACTTAAAGGTTTCCTTCTTTACACCTGCCGGCGAAGTCAAAGCTGTTAGCGGAATATCCTACGAATTGGGTTATGGCGAAGTTATGGGAATCGTCGGCGAATCCGGCTCGGGTAAAAGCGTTGAGGCCTATTCCATAATGGGACTTCTTCAGTCGCCGGGAGAAGTAATCGGCGGGTCGATAAGCTTTGAGGGCGAGGATGTTCTTGCTTACAACGAAAACCAAATGATTGATTTTCGCGGCAATAAGGTGTCAATGATTTTCCAGAACCCGATGACCTGTCTAAACCCCGTTTATACAATCGGTAATCAGTTGGTTGAGGCTCTTCGCGCCCATAATAAGGAGATTTCAGGCGCAGAAGCGAACAAAAAGGCAATGGAAATGCTGGAGCTTGTCGGCATCAACAATGTCCAAAAGCGAATGAAACAATTTCCGCACGAATTTTCCGGCGGAATGCGTCAGAGAGTTATGATTGCAATGGGACTCATCTGTTCCCCGAAACTTCTGATTGCCGATGAACCTACAACAGCGCTTGACGTTACTATTCAAGCTCAAATACTTGAACTTATGAAAGCTTTGCAGGAAAAAACCGGAATGGGCATAGTCTTTATTACGCACAATCTGGGTGTTGTTGCCGAAATATGCGACAAGGTTTCCGTTATGTACGCCGGGCGCATAGTAGAGCAGGGCGTAGTAAACGATATTTTTTATAAACCTGCACATCCCTATACAATTGGACTTCTGCGTTCAATGCCTCGTGTCGACGCCGAAGAATACGAGCGCCTCATTCCAATCGAAGGCACTCCTGTCGATATGCTTAATCCTCCTATAGGCTGTCCTTTTGCTCCCAGATGCGAAAAATGCATGCAGATTTGCCTTAGAAAGATGCCTCCTTATGTTGAGCTCGGCGAAGGTCACCGCAGCGCATGCTGGTTGAGGGTGCAGGAAAACATGAATAATAAGGAGGAGCAGCACAATGGATGACAAGGTGCTTCTTCAAGTGCAGAATCTGCGCAAATATTTTCATGTTAAGGGCGTTAAAGGTCCCGGAGTTCAGGCTGTCGAGGATATTTCTTTCGAAATCAAAAAGGGTGAAACGCTCGGGTTGGTTGGTGAATCCGGTTGCGGAAAGACTACCTTGGGCAGAACAATTCTCCGCCTATATGAGCCGACAAGCGGCCGTATCGTTTACGACGGCAAAACAATTTTTGACAGCGGCGGATTTGAAATACCCTCACTTGATAAAGAGGGCAAACGGATTTTGGACAAAGACGGCAAACCCCTGACAAAAAAATCAAAGAAAACCGAAGTTGATATGCTGCCTTATCGCCGTAAAATGCAGCTAATCTTTCAGGATCCTTCCGCTTCGCTCGACCCCCGCATGACGGTCGGCGAAATTATCGGTGAAGCAATAGACATTCATAAGTTGGCCGGCTCTAAGAAAGAGCGCGCCGATATGATAATATCGCTACTTTGTGATGTCGGACTAAACTCTGAGCACGCAAACCGTTTTCCCCATGAGTTTTCTGGAGGGCAGCAGCAGCGCGTTGGCATTGCCCGCGCACTCGCAGTAAAGCCCGAATTCATTGTTTGTGATGAACCGATATCAGCGCTTGACGTCTCGATTCAGTCGCAGATTGTCAATATGTTGGAGGATATGCAGAACGATCTGGGTCTGACGTATCTTTTCATTGCGCACGATTTGTCGGTTGTTCGCCATATTTCAAATCGTATAGGCGTTATGTATCTGGGCTCTCTTGTTGAGCTTGGTGAGAGTTATGAATTGCATAAGCATCCGCTTCACCCTTATACGAAAACGCTTTTGTCTGCTGTGCCTGTTCCCGATCCCGAGAAGTCACGCGCAAGGCAACGCATCGTGCTCGAAGGAGATATCCCAAGCCCCATGAATCCGCCGACAGGCTGCCGCTTCCATACGCGCTGTCCCTATGCCAAGCCGATATGCAAGGAAGCCATCCCCGAATTCAAGGAATATGATGAAGGACATTGGGTCTCGTGCCATCTTTTGGACTAAGCATATAGTGAAAGCATCCTCCTGTTCAAAACGGGAGGGCGCTTTCACTATATGCACTAAATAGAGTGCTTTTTGATAATACTTCTTTATCTCGGACGGAATATATGATATACTAACAAATATATAAATGTTCACAAATATGCTATTGACACAGAAGTTTTCTCATGATAACATATCGTGAAATTGAGGCTGATAGGAGGGCTGTCCGGTGAAATACCTTGTACGAAATGCATCATTATTTATCGACAGTGTTTTTGTCAGAAGAGATGTTTTAATTGAAGACGGCATTATTGCCGACATTAAATCGTTTATTCCTCCTGTTTCCGGCGTTTCCGTTTATGATATGAATAATTGTTTCGTTTTTCCCGGTCTTATAGATGTGCATGTACATCTTAGAGAGCCGGGCTTTTCTTATAAAGAGACCATTTTAAGCGGTAGTAAGGCAGCGGCTCGCGGTGGGTTTACAACGGTTTGCGCCATGCCGAATTTAAATCCGGTGCCGGATAACATAGAGCACCTTAATGTAGAGCTTGGAATGATCAAAAGAGATGCGGTAATCCACGTTTTGCCATACGCAAGTATAACCATTGGAGAAAAGCAGACCCAGCTTTCCGATATGGATGACTTAGCAAATTTCGTCTGCGCCTTTTCGGACGACGGGGTTGGCGTCCAGACCGTAGAAATGATGGAAAAAGCAATGCGCAAGGCAAAAAAACTTGGTAAAATAATTGCCGCACACTGTGAAGTGAACGACCTTTTGAATGGTGGATGTATCCATGACGGTGAATATGCAAAAAATAACGGCTACAAGGGCATATCCTCCGAAAGTGAGTGGCGAGAAGTTGAGCGCGATATAGAGCTGGTCAGGAAAACGGGCTGCGATTATCATGTCTGCCACATTTCAACAAAAGAAAGCGTCGAACTGATACGCAGAGCAAAGGCGGAAGGACTACCAATAAGCTGTGAAACGACTCCGCATTATCTTGTTCTTTGCGATATGGAAATAAAGGACGACGGGCGCTTTCGCATGAATCCTCCGATTAGAAGCGCTACGGACAGAGCAGCCTTGCTTGAGGGGATTAAAGACGGAACTATTGATATGATTGCGACTGACCACGCCCCTCACTCTGAGGTAGAAAAATCGGGCGGACTGCTAAACAGCCTTAATGGAATTGTCGGGCTTGAAACCGCATTCCCGATTCTTTATACGAAGTTGGTTAGATTAGACGTGATTTCACTAGAAAAGCTTATTGCACTTATGCAGGTAAATCCGGCAAAGCGCTTCGGGCTCGGCGGAAGCTTAAAAATCGGAGAGCCTGCGGATTTAACAGCTTTTGATTTAAATGAGGAATATGCGATTAACCCGAATGACTTTCTGTCTCAGGGAAGGTCAACTTCCTTTGATGGCGAAATAGTCTTTGGAAAATGCCTGCTGACGATGGTCTCTGGCGTTCCGGTCTGGGAAGACAAAGCTGTACTTGAGAAAATGGCGAGGGGCGGTGAGATTTGATATGAAAAAAGAGCTTTTTACAATAAGAAGCAATGTGAAGCTCACTGACGATGTTTACAAAATGACGCTTAACGGAGATACAAGCGAAATATCTGCGGCAGGTCAGTTCGTAAATATAGAGCTTAAGGGCTTATATCTACGCCGCCCGATTTCCGTATGCGACTTGAACGGTGCACTTTTGACGCTCATTTACAAGACCGTTGGTAGGGGAACGGAACAGCTAAGCCGCATGGCTAAAGGCGAAACTCTCGATTTGCTTATAGGCTTGGGAAATGGCTACGACACCTCAAAAAGCGGAAATAGCCCGGTTATAATCGGAGGCGGTGTGGGTGTTCCGCCGATGTACCTTTTAGCAAAAAAGCTTATCTCGGAAGGTAAACGTCCGATTGTTATACTTGGGTTCAACACAAACGACGATGTCTTTTTTGAAAACGAATTTCGTGCCTTGGGTATCGAGATTATCGTTACAACCATTGATGGCAGTTACGGATTAAAAGGCTTCGTTACAGACGCACTAAAAATTTGCGGCGATTACACCTATACATTTTCCTGCGGTCCGGAACCTATGCTGAAAGCAGTTTATAATGCTTCGGAAACAGAGGGGCAGTACAGTTTTGAGGAACGCATGGGCTGCGGCTTCGGCGCTTGTATGGGCTGCAGCTGCAAAACCAAATACGGCAACAAGCGCATCTGCAAGGAAGGGCCGGTGCTTGAAAAGGGGGAGATAATATGGTAGACACAAAAGTTTGTTTGAGCGGTTTAACGCTCGATAATCCCATCATCCCCGCCAGCGGAACCTTCGGTTTTGGCGCGGAATTTTCGGAGCTTTATGATATAAACATCCTCGGAAGTCTTTCGTTCAAGGGCACAACCGTTGAATCCCGCTTTGGAAACCCGACTCCGCGAATAGCGGAGTGCGAGGGTGGTATGATAAACACCGTGGGACTACAAAATCCGGGACTGAAAGCTGTTTGCGAGCACGAGCTGCCATATTTGGCAAGTATTTATAAAAAGCCTGTAATCGCAAACATCAGCGGATTTTCGATTGAGGAATATGTTGAGTGCGCAAGGGTGATGGACGCGCAGGACAATGTCGGAATTATCGAAGTCAACATCAGCTGTCCAAATGTCCACGGAGGCGGAATGAGCTTTGGCGTTTCACCGGAAGCGGCGGCGCAGGTTACAAAAGCCGTTAAGGAAGTCACCACAAAGCCTGTTTATATAAAATTAAGTCCAAATGTAACAGACATTGTTTCAATCGCCCTTGCCTGTGAAGAAGCGGGTGCGGACGGTTTGAGTCTTATTAATACGCTTCTTGCAATGAGAATAGACCTAAAAACGCGCAAGCCTGTCCTTGCAAATAAAATGGGAGGACTTTCGGGATGTGCGATTTTCCCCGTGGCGCTCCGCATGGTCTACCAAGTATATGAAGCCGTCAAAATCCCGATAATCGGCATGGGCGGCGTATCCTCAGCCGAGGACGTAATCGAAATGATGCTTGCCGGTGCGACAGCAGTTCAGGTCGGTGCGGCAAATCTAAAGAATCCATACGCCTGTAAGGAAATAATCGAAGATTTACCCCGAGTTATGGAAAAATACAAAATCATCAGTCTCAGCGAAATTATCGGAGGTGCACATGCTTGAATACTTCAAACATGCGCGCGTAATGCGCCAATTGCTCATCGTTTACACGGGACCCGCAATTGATGCGCAATTTGAATGACCATTCCAATATGGTCGCATAACATATCTAATCAAAGAAAGGAATGGTCATATCAAATGGCAAAAGACGTAATCATAGCCTGCGATTTTAGCTGCAGGGAAGAGGCTCTCAATTTTCTGGACAAATTCAAAGGTCAAAAACCTTTTGTGAAAATCGGTATGGAGCTTTTCTACGCCGAGGGCCCGAGCATTGTGCGTGAAATTAAAGCTCGAGGACATAAGATTTTCCTTGATCTTAAGCTCCACGATATTCCGATCACCGTGAAAAAATCCATGTCGGTACTTAGCTCGCTTGATGTCGATATGTGCAATGTACACGCCGCGGGGACGCAGGCCATGATGACGGCGGCACTGGAGGGCTTGGTACGAGCGGACGGCTCGCGACCGCTGCTTATCGCCGTCACACAGCTAACCTCTACAAGTGAGGATCGTATGCAGCAGGAACTGCTGATTGGAAAAAGCCTAGAGGAAACCGTCCTGCATTATGCGGAGAACACTAGAAGAGCCGGGCTTGACGGAATCGTCTGCTCGCCTCTTGAATCCGAGAAAGTCAAGGAGCGCTGTGGAAAAGACTTCTTAACCATTACGCCGGGCGTGCGCTTTACGGATAGCCGTGCAGACGATCAGGTGCGCATTACAACCCCCGAAAGGGCACGCGAATTGGGCAGCGACTACATTGTCGTCGGACGCCCGATAACCGCTGCGGACGACCCCGTGGCAGCTTATAACCGCTGTTTAGCTGATTTTTTAGGTAAATAAATAACCGAAAAAAGAGCTTGCGGCTTTCATATAACGAAAGGATATAATGTTATGGAAGAAAAAATAGCAAGAGCGCTTCTATCTATCGGCGCGGTAATTGTAAGACCTAATGAGCCGTTTACGTGGGCGAGCGGAATCAAAAGCCCAATCTACTGCGATAACCGCCTTACGCTGACGTCTCCTGAGGTACGCACGGAAGTTGAGAATTCACTGGCAACACTTGTCCGCGAAAAATACCCCGACTGCGAAGTTCTGATGGGCACAAGTACCGCCGGTATCGCTCACGCCGCAATAGTCGGTCATATAATGGGACTGCCTATGGGGTATGTACGAAGCGGTGCAAAAGACCACGGCAGGAAGAACCAAATCGAGGGAAAGCTTGAAATGGGCGCGAAGGTCGTAGTCGTTGAAGACCTAATTTCCACCGGCGGAAGCGTTCTTGAAGTGGTACAGGTTTTAAGAGAAGCGGGAGCCGAGGTTCTCGGCGTTGTCAGCATATTCACTTACAATATGAAAAAGGGGCTTGACCGCTTAGAAGAAGACAAGGTGCTAAACTACGGCCTTACAAATCTTGATGTACTTACAAAGGCAGCGGCAGAAGACGGTATCATTTCGCGAAATGACATTGCGCGGATCCTAAATTTCCGCGACAACCCCTCAGATGAAAGTTGGATAAACGGAGGTGCAAAATGAAAGATTTAATAAGTATTACGGACCTATCAACAGATGAAGTTCAGGAACTCATAAGCACTGCTGAGGACATCATAGCAGACCCAAAGAAGTATTGTGATAAATGCAAAAGGAAAAAACTTGCAACGCTTTTCTTTGAACCTTCGACACGCACTCGTCTCAGCTTTGAAGCGGCCATGCTTGAGCTTGGCGGAAACGTAATCGGTTTTTCCGAAGCGAGCAGCTCGTCAGCTGCAAAGGGCGAAAGTGTTGCCGACACCGCACTGACCATCAGCTGTTACGCCGATATTATCGCAATGCGGCATCCCAAGGAAGGCGCCCCGCTGGTCGCAGCAAAGGCGGCTACAATCCCCGTCATTAACGCGGGGGACGGCGGACATAACCACCCCACGCAAACACTCACGGACCTTCTTACAATCTATCGTGAAAAGGGCAGACTGAACAACCTAAAAATCGGTTTCTGCGGTGACCTTAAATTTGGCAGAACGGTGCATTCGCTGATTTCTGCAATGTCGCGCTATGAGGGAAACAGCTTTGTACTGATTTCGCCGGAAGAGCTGAAAATACCGGGGTATATAAAAAAAGAAGTCCTTGTAAGAAACGATATTCCGTATAAAGAGACAGACAACTGGGAAGATATGCCCGAACTTGATATTCTCTATATGACACGCGTTCAGAAAGAAAGATTCTTCAACGAAGCTGACTACCTGCGTCTGCGCGATGCTTTTATACTGACAATGGACAAGCTTGCAAGCGCCAAATCCGACCTTTGCATTATGCATCCGCTGCCGAGGGTTAACGAGATTGAGCGTGCTGTGGATAACGACAAACGCGCCTGCTACTTCAAACAGGTTTTGAACGGGAAGTATATCCGCATGGCTTTGATTTTAAAGCTGCTTGGAATAGAGTAAGGGGGTATAGTAATGACAATAGATTCAATTATTAACGGCATTGTTCTCGACCATATTCAAGTCGGTAAAAGCATGGAGATTTACAGGGTTCTGGAGCTTTCAAAGCTCGACTGCTCGGTTGCAATCATTAAAAATGTTGGCAGCAAAAAAGCAGGGCAAAAGGATATAATAAAAATCGATTCGCTTATCGACATCAACATCGATGTGTTGGGGTATATTGACCCTGGTTTAACTGTAAACATAGTAAAAAACGGAGAAATTGTTGAAAAGAAGAAGCTTTCGCTTCCTGACATGGTTACCGGTGTTATTAAATGCAAAAACCCGCGCTGCATAACCTCGGTCGAGCAGGAGCTTCCCCAAATTTTCCGCCTGACTGACAGGGAAAAGGGCGTATATCGTTGTGTATACTGTGAAGCAAAAGCAAAAGGCGATGTGTAACGGAGGTCATAAAACCCACAACATAAAAAACAGCAAGCAGATTTTCTTGAACCTGTTTGCTGTTTGCCATATTTTATCATTATTTGTACAAGAAGGTCGTGGCTAAAGTCATTGATATTGAGCGTTTTTTATTTACTTCGTCAGCGTCGCCCGGCTGTATCTTTATACAGCGACGGACGGCGCTTTCTCTCTGCGGGTCTTTCTGTCCTCCTATTCGACCGTTTCCACTATAGCGCAGCCTTCGCTGAAAATGCGGAGGCTGTTATTCTTTTGTTCGCAACTGCTTTGAACGAGAACTCTATCTGCCTCCGAAAGCTCAACAGAAACGTCTTCGCTCCCCATATTTACAAGTACCATTACTTTGACGCAGTTTAGGCTTCTCACAAATACAAACACACCATTTTCGGCGCGGAGCGTTCTGTAATCGCCACCGGCAAAGACGGCACAGCTTTTCCTTGCGCTTATGAGCGCCGTATACCACTGTATAAGCTCGGTGTCCTGCATGCCCCAGGGATAGCATCTGCGGTTAAACGGGTCCTCAAAGCCCTCCAGACCTGCCTCGTCGCCGTAATATACGCTCGGAACTCCGGGTAAAGTAAACTGGAGAAGTGAAGCGGCAAAAAGAAGCAACTTCGCGTGTCTGCGCTCTTCTTCCGAAAGCTGCGCCGTCGCCTTCTCATCGCGAGAAGCGTAAGATTTTCCGCCCAGAACCGTTAAAATTCTCTCTGTATCGTGAGTACCCAGAATGTTCATAAGGCAGTCCAGCGACGGTTTTGGGTAGTTTTCGCAGATGCTTTCCACGGCTTCTCGAATATCCTCGGCATGACCTAACTTAACATAATTAATTATTGCGTCCTTAAAGGGGTAATTCATGACGCTGTCCAACTCCCCGCCCTCAAAATAGTGGCGGCGGTTACCGTAAGCAATTTTGTTTGAGGCGTCCTCCCAGACCTCTCCTACAATAAGAGACTCGGGATTTACGCGCTTCACCGTTTTGCGAAGTTCGCGCAGAAAATTTTCCGATAGCTCGTCTGCAACGTCGAGTCTCCAACCGAAAGCTCCGAGTGACATCCATTTATGCAATATTCCGTATTCTCCCGTAATGAAATTGCGGAAACTTGCGCAATCTTTGCGAACTGAGGGGAGGGTTTTGACGCCCCACCATGCATCATATATATCCGGCCAATCTGAAAAGCTGTACCACTCATAATAAGGTGAGCTTTTCGTCTGATACGCACCGCCCACACCGTAATTCTTTAAGCGGTTGAAATAAACCGAGTCCGAGCCTGTGTGATTGAATACCCCGTCGCAGATTACTCGTATACCGAGCTTTTCGGCTTCCGCACACAGCTTAATAAAAGTAGCGTCGTCGCCGAAGGATGGGTCGATTTTTGCGTAGTCGGCAGTGTCGTATTTGTGATTCGAAGCGGCTTCAAAAATCGGACTTAGATAAATGCAAGTAATACCGAGCTCATGAAGGTAGGGAAGTTTCTCAATAACTCCGTCCAGATTGCCGCCGAAAAAGTCGTTGTTTTTTATCTCGCCGTTTTCGTCGGACTTATAGCAGGGGATACCGCCCCAGTCGTTTCGCAATACTGCGCCGTCTTTAATTGGGCGCTCACCGAATTTTCTGAAGCGATCGACGAAAATATGATAAAATGCCCCTCCCTTTATCCATTCGGGTGTGGTATAATCATAAGAGTAAATACTCAGTTGCCATGAACGCGGTTCGTGTTCCGTGAAATTTGCACCGCTTTTCGTCTTCTCGATAGTTTGGATAGCGCCGCCTGCAACTACTTCAAAATGATACCAGAAGAGTCCCGTTGATTCAAAAGCAACGCTTCCTTCAAAGCGGACATATCCGCGCTCTTTCCAGATCTGCGTGAGCTCGTATTCTTCGGTTTCTCCGTTAAGGTCATTTAAAACCACCAGCATAACTTCGATGACCTTGAGTGATTCGGCTGTCCTTATTCCGAATCTCACCGTTTCTCCTGCCTTTACCGCGCCGAAAGGCAATTTATCAAGTTCGCTGCGTGAGTCAAACAAAATATCGTTCATAGAATCCTCCGAAATTTCGGGAAATATCGTACATAACCGCAATTATAAATGAAAACGAGCTATATATCAAGCTCGCTTCAAATACGTACTACAAATACTTAACAGGAGTGAGACAACATGACAAAAGAAGAGATATTAAGAATGTGCGACCACACGGTACTGCGTACTGACGCCGACTTCAAAGAAATAGCCGAAAACCTAAGACTAGCCATGAGGTTTAATTGCGCTTCAATGTGCCTTGCACCGACGCATGTATACGAAGCAAAAAAGCTCGTTGGCGACAATCTCAAAATCTGCACAGTTGTCGGCTTTCCCAATGGGTATAACGACACGTCAACAAAGGTTTTTGAGGCAAAGCACTTGATTGAAGATGGTGCCGACGAAATTGACGTGGTGATTAACATTGGTTGGGCGGTTAACGGCATGTATGACGCTGTTGAAGACGAGCTGAAGCAGATTAGGACTGCAACCGAGGGTTTTATCCTAAAAGTAATCATCGAGACCTGCAAGCTTCCTGAGCCTGTTTTTCGTGAGATATGTAAGGTCGTTTCCCGTTCGGGAGCTGATTACATTAAGACCTCAACCGGCTTTGCCGAGCGCGGAGCCACAATTCGTGACGTTGAAATCATGCGCGAGGAATGCGCTCCGGAAACAAAAATCAAAGCGGCAGGGGGTATAAGCAGCTTTGATGACGCGGAGAAAATGATAGCCGCAGGAGCAAACCGTCTCGGAACAAGCCGACTCATCAAGTTGATGCTTGAGGAGGGAAAATAACTATGAAAAGTCTATGGATGCTAATTGTCGGGGGTGCTTTCCTTCGTCGGGCTTTTTGCGCATAAATCAATAAGTGCATTCTCCGCCTTGCTTGGTTATGGGCTTTTGTTTGCAGGGATAATTCTTTTGATTGTCTGTGCTATTAGGAATAGGGCTTTACCCGAACCCTCGGTCCGCATTGATGATGCGGAAAAGATGCTGGAGGCAGAGGAAACCGCGAAGGTAAAAGGCTCATGGACGCTGTATTTATTAATGTTTTTTGCCTCGGCGACGGTGCTGATTTGACAGGAGCAAAGCTTACATCATCCGATTTAAGAAACGCAAGCTTTATTAATTGCATCCTTGACGAAACAGATTTCCACAGTTCGGATTTATCCGGAGCGCATTTTGATGGCGTTACCTTTAACGGCACGATATTTAAAAGCACGCAATCAGCCGGTACATCATTCAGAAATACAGTTTTCAGGAATGTTTCCATCAAATATGCTGATTTCAAAAAAGCAATTCTTGACGATGCAACGATGGATAAACTAACCTTCGCCTTGTTAAAGAGCAGCAAGGCAGACCTCGCCAATGTAAAAGCGCTCTTAAAAACAGTAAAATACTGCTTGACAAGCATCGCTTTTGCTGTTAAACTTACACAGTTAGAACAAAGTAGGTTCGGTTGGTATCCGTCCTCACCCTGCCACATTGGTGCGCTGGGTCAATAAAACCATCTTTAGCCCTTGGCTAATTATGTGTATTATTATGCGGGTGCCGTTGCACCCGCATTTTCTATGGGGTTCGCCCCGCTATTTACGCTTGGAGGTGTTAAATATAGCAAACTTGGCTCATCAGATCAACGAGGAAATACTCGATAAGGAAATCCGTCTTATCAGCGATACGGGTGAACAGCTCGGAATTATGTCCTTAGACGCGGCAATGGACATCGCTTTGCAAAAAGACATGGATCTGGTTATGATTGCTCCCAGCTCGGTTCCGCCTGTATGCAAAATTATGGACTATGGTAAGTTCCGTTTTGAACAGGCAAAGAAAGACAAGGAAGCAAAGAAAAATCAGCATATCGTCGAGGTCAAGGAAATCCGTATGTCACCGGGTATTGGCGATAATGACTTCAGTACAAAGCTGAAGAGCGCTCAGAAGTTCATCCATGACGGTGATCGCGTTAAGGTTTCCGTCCGTTTCAGAGGCAGAGAAATGGCCCATACGAATCTGGGCGAAATTCTGCTTAAAGAATTTGCGGAGAAATGTGCTGAGATTGCTGTTCTTGATAAAGAGCCGAAGCTCGAAGGACGGAGTATGTCTATATTTATTTCACCTAAACAAACTTTAGCTAATAAATAATCATTTCATTCAAAGGAGTAAACCGTTATGCCTAAGCTCAAAACACACAGTGGAGCAAAAAAGAGATTTAGTCTCACAAAGACCGGCAAGGTAAAACGCTCACACGCTTACAGATCCCATCTTCTCAATGGTCACGGCAAGACCACAAAGAGCAAAAGACGTCTCCGTCAGGGAACCTATGCCGATATCACAAACGAGTCTGCGATTAAGCGCATGATTCCCTACAAATAAGGAGGATCTTTTAAGATGGCTAGAATAAAAGGCGCGATGATGACGCGCAAAAGACGAAACAAAATTCTTGGAATGGCTAAGGGCTATTGGGGCGCGAAGTCTACTCACTACAAAATGGCTAACGAAGCTGTAATGAAATCTCTCACTTATGCTTATGTTGGACGTAAGCGTAAGAAAAGAGATTTCCGTCAGCTTTGGATTACTCGTATAAACGCAGCTTGCAAGATGAACGGCATGAACTATTCCACATTTATGCACGGTCTCAAGCTCGCGGGACTTGACATGAACCGCAAAATGCTTTCTGAAATCGCAATTCATGAGCCCGAAGCATTCACAGCCCTCACCGAAAAGGCAAAGGCTGCGCTGAAGGCATAAGGCTGCTTCAAAAGCAAACAAAGTTACATTTTATAAAAGCGGACGGCTTTACAGCTGTCCGCTTTTGTGTTACCCTTTCATATAGCAGTGAGGTGTTACGATGATTGAATTAACGGTAAACGAACTTAAAAACTATGCAAAGACCTTAAAGTCCGGCGATAGAGTGTTCCTCTCCGGAACAGTCTATACGGCGCGAGACGCCGCGCATAAGCGCATTTTTGAGTTGCTGGACAGGGAAGAGAAGCTTCCTTTTGATTTGGATGGAGCCGTTATCTACTACACGGGGCCAACTCCCGCGCAAAACTGCAGACCCGTTGGTTCCTGCGGACCGACAACATCTATTCGTATGGATAAATTTACGCCGAGGCTTTTGGATTTGGGACTTCTGGGTATAATTGGAAAGGGCGAGAGGGGACAAGCAGTTTGCGACTCAATCGCTCAAAACAATGCTGTCTATTTCTGCGCCGTAGGCGGAGCAGGTGCGCTTATGGCAAGTCACGTCCTCGAAGCCGAGGAAATCGCGTTTCACGATTTAGGCTGCGAGTCCGTGAAACGCATGGTTGTTGATAAACTTCCGCTGACTGTTTGCATCGACTGCTCCGGCGGGAATATTTTTAGGGACGAAAAGTATAAATATTCCGTCGGAAACATTGGCTGAAGTTCATTGAAAGGTATATGCATGAAAAGAATCGTCGCGGGGTTTCTTTTTTCTATAACAGTTCTTGTTTTTACTACTGCGTTGGGACTTGCGGTAATCCATATATCTGGTTTTCCCTATGTTATTGACATTGGTTTGCTGGACATATGCGAAAAAGCACATCTGCCCCGCGAAGAAGTGCTATCAAACTATAATGCAGTTATGGAATACCTTTCGCCGTTTTCAAATAAGGAATTTTCTCTGGCTACATTTCGATACACTCCAAAGGCAAGGCTTCACTTTGTCGAATGCAAGGCTTTGTTTAACGAAGTATATCTGCTGGGATTTGCTTCTGGGATTATTTTGATTATTCTGATGCTGAAAAGGGCTGTTTCGAGAAAAACTCTTCAACTTTCAGGCACAATAACACTGGCGATACCCGCGGTTGTCGGCATCGCACTGCTGACAAATTTTGACCGAACATTCACGTTTTTCCATTCAATATTTTTCCTTGCTTCATCCTGGGTTTTTGACCCCCGAACTGACAGGATAATTAGTATATTGCCCAGTGAATTCTTTATGCACTGCGCGATTATCATGACCGTATTTTGGATTGCCGGTGCCGCCTTACAGCTTATATTCGGATATTCCATGAGAAAAGGCCGTTAAACTTAATCTTGCGAGCTTTAGACATATTGGGGAACAATCGGAGTTTTTCTCCGTCTTAAGTACAGAAAACAAGTGCAGCACACAGTTTTAAACATAGTCTTAAGGAGCCGCAACATGCAGCTTGATTTTATTTGGACACTATTAATTTCACTGGCACTGACACTGTTTCTTGAAATACTATTTTGTATATTTTTTAGAATTCGCAATGCGCACGATTTAACCTTAGTTGTCCTAGTAAACATTATTACAAATCCGCCTGTTGTGCTGCTGCACCATTTGCTGAGCCAAAAAACGCAATTACCGCAGTTCTTAATCGTTCTGGTATTGGAAATTGCTGCAGTTCTGGTTGAAGGTTTGTATTACACGCGTAATGCCAATGAGATTAAGCGGCCCTTCTTGGTTTCTTTTGGCGCAAACGCGTTTTCCTATTTTACGGGTCTGTTAATTTTACATTTCATATAGGGAGGTAATTTACATGAAAAAACATAGCTTTAACAAAATTGCAAGCCTAATATTTGCATGCGTAATGCTGGTATCTCTTTTGGGCGGATTTGCCCTTGCTGATGTTATATATCAGCCCGATGACGACTTTTACAATTCACATGCAGGTGATTGCGAATACGTCAATCGCGACTATTACGCAAACGCCGAAAGCGGCTATCTGGAGCTGTTTACAAAGCCCGACGGCAGCAGTCTTGGCTTCGCTGACAACGGCGGAGTATTTCACGTTCAGTTCAGCTATAAGCTCGGAGATGTGACTTGGGGTGTCGTTGAATATTCTGGGAGTAATGGTAAGCTAATTCCAACAGACACCGAGAATTACAAAACCGCTTGGATAAAGTTAAGCGATACCACGCTGAAATATGATTACATAAGCTTCGATAAGGATCATAACGCGGAATACACACCCTATGACGGCGACTATTCGGAACTTTCCGGAATACAGAACATCGTCATGTGGACTTTCCCCGATTCCGGCGAAAACTACGGTACCCTTGACAAAACAGACGAAAATTTTGCAGTTACATCAGTCTACAACGATTCCAACGGACAAAAATGGGGCTTCGTGAGCTACTACTACGCAATCAAAAACTTTTGGATATGTCTGTCCGACCCAACAAATACGGAGATAGCGGCAATCGGCGTCGAAACTCCGGCGCTATATTCCCCCGAGCCCGGCTCTGAGCCTCAGTCGTCCATCAGCGATATGTCGACAGTTCTTATATTCTGTGTCGGCGCTGCAGTTCTGATAGCGGTTGTTCTTATAGCTGTTCTCAATAAAAAGAAAAGTAAAGATACACAAGAAAAGTAATTATAATAATCCGCGGAAAGCTGTTCGCGGATTATTATAATTATGAGCAAAAAGGCATGGATTGAGTATTGACAAACATGAAAGGAAATGTTATTCTATATCTAGAGTTAGAGCCATCTAACCGTTCGAATTTGTAGGTACTTAAATGTAGCCGAGTAAGGAGAATGATTATGAAAACACTTAAAAATATTAGTGTCGGAGACAGTGCAAAGGTTGTTAAGCTTCATGGAGAAGGCGCTGTAAGAAGACGTATTATGGATATGGGCGTCACAAAAGGTGCCGATATTTATATCAGAAAAGTCGCGCCAATGGGCGACCCTATTGAAATTAGGGTCAGGGGATACGAGCTGACGGTAAGAAAGTCCGACGCAGCAATGATTGAAGTTCAATAGGGGGACAACATGTCCCTGTTTTTCAGTTGGCTAGTTAGAGACCTCTAATCGTCCTTTTTGAAAGGAAGAACGTAAATGAGTGTCAAAATTGCGCTTGCCGGTAACCCAAACAGCGGCAAGACCACGATGTTCAATGAACTGACCGGCGGTAACCAGTATGTTGGAAACTGGCCGGGAGTTACCGTTGAAAAGAAAGAGGGCTGGCTAAAATCCGATAAGAACGTGATTGTTCAGGATTTGCCTGGCATATATTCTCTTTCACCATATACTCTTGAAGAAGTCGTCGCGAGAAATTATCTCGTTAACGACAAACCGGATGCGATAATAAACGTAGTCGATGCGACAAATATTGAGCGAAACTTATATTTAACAACTCAGCTTATCGAGCTTGGAATACCGGTTGTAATTGCGCTTAACATGATCGACCTTGTCAGAAAAAACGGGGATAAAATTGATTTGGACAGCCTGAGCGGAGCTTTAGGCTGTAAGGTGTTTGAGACCTCGGCCTTAAAAGGCGAGGGTTCTGATGAAGCGGCAACATTTGTTGTCAAAACCTTGTCTGACATCGGCACAGTTAAAAATCCTCCGATTTTTCGGGGAAATGTCGAGCACGCGCTCGCGCATATTGAGAAATCTCTTGAGAGCTTAGTGCCTGAAAGATTTCTACGTTGGTATGCCGTGAAGATTTTTGAACGGGACAAAGAAGTTTTAAAAGAGCTAAACCTCGACAAATCGGAATGGGAGCATATAGACGGTCATATTAAAGACTGCGAAAAGGAACTAGACGATGATGCGGAAAGCATTATAACGATTGAGCGATACGACTATATCGAAAAAGTCGTCTCCTCCTGCGTAAAGAAAAACAATGTGTCTGGCACGACCTTGTCCGATAAAATCGACTGCATCGTTACAAATCGCATTCTTGCTTTACCGATTTTTGCTTTGGTTATGTTCTTTGTTTACTATATATCCATCAGCACACTGGGAAGCTGGGCGTCAAGTTGGGTAGGCGAAACCCTGTTTACTAAAATCATCAGTGGCAACCTTGAAGTGCTGTTCACAAACATTAATGTTGTTCCTTGGCTTTCGGGTCTTGTATTAAACGGAATTAATGCCGGCGTAGGTGCGGTTCTCGGCTTTCTACCACAGATGGTTATACTTTTCCTATTGCTGTCTATACTTGAAGACATCGGATATATGTCAAGAATTGCATTTATCATGGACAAAGTTTTCCGCCGTTTCGGACTTTCGGGCAAGAGCTTTATTCCGATGCTTATTGGATCCGGTTGCTCAGTTCCCGGAATAATGGCTTCGCGCACGATAGAAAGTGAACGCGACCGAAGAATGACAATCATGACCACTTCGTTTATTCCCTGCGGAGCAAAAATGCCCTTCGTTGCGCTTATAGCCGGAGCTTTATTCGGCGGAAGCGGTTGGGTTGCAACGTCAGCATATTTCATCGGAGTTGCGGCTGTAATCATTTCGGGAATAATTCTCAAGAAAACTAAGCATTTTGCGGGCACCGAAGCCCCCTTCGTTATGGAGCTTCCTCCATATCACACTCCGTCCTCAAGGAATGTTTTTCGGGCAACATGGGAAAGAGTATCCTCCTTCGTAAAGAAGGCCGGTACGCTGATTCTGGTTTCATCTATCATACTCTGGTTTTTACAGGCTTTCGGTATTTCCGACGGAAAGTTGGGTATGATAAGCGATAACAATTCCAGTCTTCTTGCATATGTAGGAAAGCTCATTGCTCCGATTTTCGCCCCATTAGGGTTCGGTCATTGGCAGGCGGCTGTTGCAAGTATATCAGGCCTTCTGGCGAAAGAAAGTATCGTTGCAACATTCGGAATCCTTTACGGCGCTAATAATATTGCCGCAAACGTAAGCGGTAATATACCGACGCCAGCACAAAACTTTACTCCTTTGTCGGCATACAACTTCATGATGTTCAATCTGCTCTGCGCTCCTTGCTTTGCTGCTATGGGGGCTATCAAGCGAGAGATGAACAGCGGAAAGTGGACGATGGCTGCGATTACATACCTTTGTATATTTGCATACATTGTTTGCCTTATAGTTAATCAAATCGGTCGGCTGTTCATGGGTAAGGGCTTCGGCGTCTGGAGTGCGATTGCATTCGTTCTTCTGGCGGCCCTAGTATATATGATAGTAAGAAAAAATCCTTACGATAAGAGCATAATTTAGTAGGTGATTAAAATGCTCGCATTTATTTCGGAAAACTTAGGTTCAATTATTATCGGAGCAATTATTTTAGCGATTATTGTTCTCATCCTCGTCAAAATGGTTCGAGATGGCAATAAAAGCTTCTGTTCATGCAGTGATTGCTCGAGCTGCGGAAGTTGCGGAGCATGCAGTTTGAGCAAAGATGGCAAAACGAACAATATAAAAATAAAGAAGGCAGATACAAAGCACTCTGATCAGTAAAACGACAGCGGCTCGATAAAGCGCCGCTGTCGTTTTTTGCCTTTAACATAAAGCCTGAAGGCTGATAATAATAGACTAAAAGATGTCAATTTGCATTATTCGGATTTGTAATAATGCAGATTATTATGCAATATAAGCAAATTTGCCTAAATTACTTGCATAGATGCAGATGTTGGCTTATAATAATTTCAATATCAAGTATTTATTGGATGGTGGAATTAATGAAAGAATTATCAAGAATAGCGGGAGAAGTTAGAGCCTCAACTACCTTAGCGGTTGACGCGTTGGCTAAGCAAATGCAGGCCGAAGGCCTGGATGTCATCGGTTTCGGAACCGGAGAACCGGATTTTGATACTCCCGACAACATAAAAGCTGCCGGAATAAAGGCAATTAACGAGGGCAAAACCAAGTATACGCCTGCGGCCGGTTTAATAAATCTGAGAAAGGCAATTTCCGCAAGATTAAAAATCGATTTTAACCTTGACTATGATTTTACCCAGATAACTGTTGCCAGCGGAGCCAAGCACAGCGTTTTCATCGCTCTTCTGGCTATGCTAAACCCCGGTGACGAAGTTATACTTCCTGCACCCTACTGGGTCAGCTACTATGAAATGATTCATATGGCAGGCGGCTTACCGCTGATAGTCGAAGCAGGGGAGGAGCAGCACTTTAAAATCACTCCCGAACAGCTTGAAAGTGCAGTTGGGCACAAAACTAAGGCTATCATTCTAAATAATCCATCAAACCCGACCGGAATGCTCTATTCTCGCAGCGAGCTTGAAAATATTGCAGAAATTTGCAAAAAATATGATATTTATATCATAGCGGACGAGATTTACAGCGGTCTTGTCTACGACGACAAGGAGTTCATCAGCATCGCTACGATTTCTCAGGATGCTTATGAGCGCACGGTTTTGATAACAGGCGTTTCGAAATCCTACGCTATGACCGGCTGGCGCATCGGATATGCCGCTGCAAATCCGAAAATTTCAAAGATAATGGCGAACTATCTCAGTCACTCCACAGGCGCTCCCGGAACCATGAACCAGATTGCGGCTATTGAAGCCGTTTCCGGCCCTCAGGATGGAATCGAAGCTATGCGCAAGGTTTTTGAAGTGCGACGCAACTATATAGTTAAGCGCATGAACGAAATTCCCGGAATCAGTTGCATCGTTCCCGACGGCGCATTTTATGTTATGATGAATTTAAGCGAGCAAATCGGTAAAACATACGGTGGCAAGCTAATCGAGAACGACGATGATTTTGCGGTTGCTTTTCTGGAACAGGCACGTGTTGCCGTGGTTCCTTGTTCTGGCTTCGGTGCACCCGGCTTTGTCCGCTGGACCTATGCCGCTTCAATGGAAAATATCCGCGAGGGTCTTAACAGGCTTGAAAAGTTTTTGCAGGCGTAATATAATATTAAAGACCAATTCGCTTTTTACGGATTGGTCTTTAATATTGATATATAAACAAAAATATTGCTTTGCTTCGCGCAAACTAATATAATCAATCAGGAAAGGTTGTGCGCCAATGAAAAACACCTATGAAAACCCGCTGTGTTCACGCTATGCCAGCAGTGAAATGCAGTATATTTTTTCGCCTGACAAAAAGTTTACCACCTGGCATAAACTTTGGATAGCGCTGGCAAGGGCGGAAATGCAGCTTGGTCTTCCCGTAACGCAGGAGCAAATTGACGAAATGGAAACTCATGCGGACGAGGTTGACTATGAATACGCCGCAGAAATGGAAAAAAAGCTTCGCCATGATGTAATGGCACACGTTCATGCCTTCGGAAAGCAATGCCCCAAGGCTATGCCGATTATACATTTGGGTGCTACAAGCTGTTATGTCGGTGACAATACCGATATAATCATTATGCGCGACGGACTTAAGCAGGTGCGCCGTGAACTTGTAAATGTTATTTCCCGCCTCTCGGCATTTGCTGATAAGCATAAAGATGTGCCTACGCTCGGATTTACGCATTTTCAGTCTGCACAGCTCACGACAGTCGGGAAACGCGCCACACTCTGGATAAACGATTTACTTCTTGACCTTGACGAAGTTGAATACCGCATCACCTCTTTGAAGCTTCTCGGCTCAAAGGGAACGACAGGCACACAGGCAAGCTTTTTGGAGCTGTTTGACGGGGACCACGAAAAATGCGTGGAGCTTGAGCGGATTATTGCAAAGGAAATGGGCTTTGAGACCTGCGTCCCCGTTTCCGGGCAAACTTATTCGAGGAAGATTGACGCGGCAGTTTTGGCGACCCTTTCAGGCATCGCTCAGAGCGCGGGTAAATTTGCAACCGACATGCGTCTGCTTTCACACGAGAAAGAGCTTGAAGAACCCTTTGAAACGAATCAAATCGGCTCATCTGCAATGCCCTATAAGCGAAACCCCATGCGCTGTGAACGAATCTGCTCGCTTGCTCGCTACGTCATTGTAGATGCGCAAAATCCTGCGATGACTGCATACAACCAGTGGTTTGAGCGCACCTTGGACGACTCCGCGAATAAGCGCATTTCCGTACCCGAGGCATTTCTGGCTGTTGATTCGCTGCTGAACATTTACATCAATGTTGCATCTGGGATTAAGGTATATGAAAAGGTAATTGAAAAACACATTGCAGAGGAACTGCCCTTTATGGCAACGGAGAACATCATGATGGACGCCGCCAAAAAGGGCGGTGACCGTCAGGAGTTGCACGAGCGTATTCGCGTGCATTCAATTGCCTCTGGTGCTGTGGTTAAGGAACAGGGTCTTCCGAATGACCTTATTAAGCGTATTGCTGATGATCCGCTTTTCGGATTGACCGAGAGCGAAATTTTAACGAATATGGACGCGCGCAAATATATCGGGCGGTCAAAGGAACAGGTAACCGAGTTTTTGAATAACGATGTTCGATCTGTGTTAGAGCGATATTCCGATTTGATAGTTGAATCGGATTCTGATTTGAAGGTCTGATTAATTGCAAAATGCTTAAGCTAAAAATCATTGGCTTGAGCATTTTGCAGCTTTAATTAATCGGTTATTTACCGCTTATGTTTCAAAATCGACCACTTATATATAAACTGTGGAAAAGCATTTTCGTATTTTCTATACTGAGATTACAAGAAAAAGGGGGTGACATGATGCAAATTGAAATTAAAATTGATGAAATGCAGACAGAGCCAAAGGTGATAATATTGACCGATAAAATGACAGCCGAAATTGATACCTTGCTTAAAAAACTGTCAGAGAGCACACCACAGGTTATTGCCGGATTCAAGGCGGAAAGCCTTGAGATTTTGGAACCTCAAGCAATCGTCAGGGCGTATTCCTCAAACCAAAGGGTTTTTGCGGTGACAAGAAAAGGCGAATATTTAGTTAGACTTCGCTTGTATGAGCTTGAAGAAAGGCTTGACAAATCCTACTTTGTTCGCATTTCAAACTCAGAGATTATCAATCTAAAAATGGTACGAAGTTTTGATTTAAGCTTTGTCGGCACAATATGCGTGATGCTTCTAGACGGAACAAGCACTTACGTTTCAAGGCGTTATGTTGCCAAAATCAAACAAGTATTGGGAATATGAGGTGATTAAAATGAAAAAACAAATTCTATTGCGGGGTTTGTTAGGCATTCCTGTTGGAATCGCCATTGGTTGTCTGATTACTATTTTTGTCTCTCTAGGTATCGCAGACGGGAGCTATTATCCCTGTGTGCCGGCACTGGCAACTCAAGTTGGAAGTGAGATTAATGCGGTTGTTTTGCAGATGATACTATGTGCCGTCCTTGGTGCGGTGTTTGGTTCTGCATCCGTCATTTGGGAAATGGATAACTGGAGTATTGCAAAACAAACGGGAATATATTTCTCCGTTACCGCACTGGCTATGCTGCCGATAGCATATATTACGCATTGGATGGAACATTCTTTTGTAGGCTTTCTCATCTATTTTGGAATCTTCTTTGCTATATTTATTGTGATGTGGCTAATGCAATATTATATCGTTAAAAGCAAAATCAAAAAGATGAATTTAAAAGTTAAAAAGCCAAATAATTTATAAACGTAAATTGCATGTAAACCAACCTCTTGAGTATACTCAAGAGGTTGGTTTACATTAAGAACATAGTTAGCTTCCCGTTCGCGTCATTGACTTCCAACGCCTGCGATTATATAATTGTGGCTGCTACAGGAAAATTGCATAGCAGTCACGGCACAGCCATAGTATACAAAGAGGTAATTGCTGTGATAAAAACCATTAAACTTAGCAACGTCATTTTCTTTTTCCTTATGCTTTTAGCCCTTGTTTTTGCTGTCATATTTTCGCTGCATGACAAAAGCTCCGGCATTTCCTCGTTTTCTGCTTCGGGTAAAGCCGATACGCCCATTCTGGTGATTGACTCCGGACATGGAGGAGAGGACGGCGGAGCGGTTTGCTTTCCAGCGTTCACGAAAGCGAACTCAACCTTGATATCGCGCTGAGAATGGTGGCGCTTTCGTGTTTGACAGGTATTAAATACACCATGACCCGAGACAGCGACGATATTTCATATCCAGATTCCGCAAAAAGCGTTTCTAGCCGAAAGAAGTATGATCAGAAAAGGCGTGTCGAACATATTAACAATACTGCCAACACTGTTTTAATCAGCGTACATCAAAACTGCTATCTTCATAATCCCACGGTGCTCAATCATTTTACTCGAAATCCGAGAGCCGTGATTCGCTTACAGAGCTTATTCAGGTCTCAATGAATACCTCCCTATGTCCCAGTAACCGGCGCATAGCAATGTCGGTTTCAAAGGATATATATCTTTATAAAAACGTGAGTTGTCCGGCCGTGCTTGTGGAGTGCGGTTTTATATCAAATCCCGAAGAGTCAAAGCTGCTAGACGCTGAGACTTACAGACTTAAAATTGCGGCAGTGCTTATATGTGCTTATCTCCAATACTTAGATACGAAAGAATAACTGAGGTGTAAGTTTGAAACATTTTAAGACTATGACCAAGTCAAAGTGGGTACAGCAAAGCAGACCACCCGGAAGTGGCCAAGATTAGAGATAATAGCTAAATGGTGACAGGCGCAGATATGAGGTAGCCTTGTCG
>Ga0209430_1000309_pt1 | contig 54148 bp, 41 predicted proteins | sample BarGraIncub1133A_FD_184504 | JGI IMG/M metagenome (GOLD analysis project Ga0209430, IMG submission 184504) | Arctic peat soil microbial communities from Barrow, Alaska - Barrow Graham LP Incubations 11-33A (SPAdes) (version 2) | ecosystem: Environmental > Terrestrial > Soil > Wetlands > Peat... | reverse complement strand
TACCGTCAGCAATGGCGGCGGCTGTTCAAGCTTTGTAACAAAGGCGATAACGGTTTATGCCATACCCTCTGTTGGCGCCATCACCGGCGCGGCCACGATGTGCGCAGGCTCGACGACCCAACTGGCGGACACCACCCTCGGCGGTGCCTGGACAAGCGGTGCTCCGGCTGTAGCGACCATCAGCACTGGTGGTCTGGTCACCGGCCTAACAGCCGGAACGTCCACCATCACCTACACCGTCACCAATGGCGGCGGCTGCAGCAGCTCCGCAACGATCGAAGTTAACGTTAATACTACCTGTTTCGACACCGATTTGAGCGTTGTCGAAACGATAAATAATACAGTTCCAGCGATTGGAGAAAACGTACTATTTACCATTGTAGGAACCAATAATGGCCCGGACAATGCAACAGGAACTACTATAAATGTTCTTTTACCTGATGGATATACCTTTGTTTCAACTTCAACAACAATCGGTACGTATGACCCGATTACGGGCATATGGACCATCGGCAACCTGAATAATGGAGCAACGGAAACGTTGACTATAACGGCAACCGTCAATGCAACAGGAAACTATTCCATGACAGCAGTCATACAATGCAATGAACAAGAAGCAACGCTAGTCAATAATGTTTCAACGGTTGTACTCTTGGCGATAGATTTCTCCATACCTGAAGGGTTCTCTCCAAATGGAGACGGCGTAAATGATTTATTTGTAATCAGAGGAATTGAGAATTATCCGAAAAATCGATTTACAATCTTTAATCGTTGGGGAAATAAAGTGTTTGAGGCAAGTCCGTACCTGAACACATGGGATGGCAGATCAACTATGGGAGTGAGGGTTGGTGGTGACGAATTGCCCTCGGGTACCTATTTTTATGTGCTCCCATTGGGCAAAGACTTAACGACCTATAAGGGTACCATTTCACTCGAAAGATAAGAAAATGAATAAAATACTACTATTCTTGGCTTTAACCTTAGGGTGTTTATCTGTGAAAGCGCAGCAAGATCCAATGTATACGCATTACATGAATAATACACTCTCGGTGAATCCTGCATACGCCGGAAGCAGGGACGCCTTAACCTTTACGACACTCCAACGTATGCAATGGGTAGATTTTAATGGCGCCCCTAAAACACTATCCATCACCATGCATACCCCGCTAAAAAACGAGCACATTGGGATAGGACTATCCATACTGAATGACAAAATTGGCCGAAGTGACAACACCTCCGTGTTTTTTGATTATGCCTTTATCATGAAGCTGAATGCTGAATCGAAACTATCCCTTGGTTTAAGTGCAGGAGTGAACCTGTTTCAGGCAGACTGGAATTCAATTATATTGGACCAACCCAATGACCCTACGTTTCAATACGCTATCAAGAATCATGTTTTACCGAATTTCGGTTTTGGGGCGTATTATTCCAGAGAGCGTTTTTATGTCGGTTTCTCCATACCTGACTTATTGCAAAACAACTATTCAGTAGACAATGCATTGATTGGAAAGGAGCAGAGGCACGCCTTTTTTATTGCAGGTGCAGTGCTCAATCTAAATGAAAACCTAGCTTTTAAACCGACCACACTGATTAAGCTAACCAACGCCGCCCCTATAGAAGCCGAACTTACAGCATCCTTCATCATCCTGAAAAAAATTTTGGTTGGTGCCATGTTTCGCACCGGTGATGCGTTTGGAGGCTTGGTGGGATTTGATATTACAGATCAGTTTCACATAGGCTATTCGTATGACTGGTCGTTTGGTTTACAAACATTAAGGTACAATCAGGGCAGTCATGAATTGGTATTGCGGTATGACTTTTTGTTTTTTGATCAAAGGCAAATCCATTCTCCACGCTATTTTTAACACGTTTAAAACATGAAACAGCTATTCATACCCGTTCTCCTGTTTGTAGGGATTGCCTTGAACGTATTTGCACAAGAAAAATCCAGCAGCGAGTTAAAAGGCGATCGTTATACATTTAGTTTTGCATATGATAAAGCCATCGATTCCTATACTCGGACAAAACATCTGAGTATGGAAGGACAAAGAAAGTTGGCTGAAAGCTATCACAAGATTGATCAAAATATCCAGTCGGAAGCCGTTTATTCAAAAATTGTCAACGCAACCGAAAACGTTTTGCCGGAGGATTATTTCAATTACGCCCTGGTTTTAAAAATGAATGGCAACTATGAAGAATCCAAAAAATGGATGGATCAATTTGTAGCATTGAAGCCGGATGATATACGTGCCAAAGACTATGTAGCCAATAAAATGGGTTTTGCCAATTTGTTAAAAGATGCAGGGCACTATAAAATAGAACATTTGGATGTGAACACGGATGCACTGGATTTTGGCACATCCTATTATAAAAACAGCCTAGTTTTTGCCTCCAATCGGAAACCTTTAAAATGGGCTGTGAAAAACTATAATTGGACCCGCAAGCCTTTTTGGGATTTGTATGTTTCCGAAGTGGATGGAAATCAGTTGAAGGACCCAACAAATTTTGATAAAAAGCTGAATGGAGCATTGCACGGCGGCCCGGCAAGTTTTAGCAATGACGGGACGTTTATGGCTTTTACAAAAAATTTTGATAAAAGTAAGGATCAGGTGGTGGAACTTCGAATCTATTTCAGCAGTTTCAAAAACGGAGAATGGTCAAAACCGACGTCTTTTTATCTAAATAGTGAAAAGTACTCGGTTGGCCATCCCTGTTTGACTTCAGACGGAAAAACGATGTATTTTACGAGTGATATGCCAGGTGGTTACGGTAAAACGGATATTTATCGGATTTCGAAAGACGAAAAAGGTGCTTGGGGAAAACCTGAAAACCTAGGTGCTGAAATCAATACGGAAGGCGATGAAATGTTTCCTTTTTTGGAAGAAAACAGCAGTACCCTCTTTTTCTCTTCTAACGGACGCTTTGGCCTGGGCGGGTTGGATATTTTTAGTTGCACCCTCATTGGTGACGGATTCGGCCCCGTATTCAATGCCGGATATCCTTTGAATACGCAATACGATGATTTTGCCGCAATTGCGGATAGCAGCATGCGTAAAGGGTATTTTTCATCGAACAGGAGCGGCGGCAGTGGTGGTGACGACCTTTATGCTTTCGATACATTGGAAGTGAAAAAACCTGTTGACTTGGATGTTGCGTTCTCCGTTTATGCGCCGATGAGCATCCCGATTGAGCACAGAATTATTGAAACATTTCCGCTTCGCAACTATGTCTTTTTCAATCAAGGATCAACGGGGTTAATAGATCGTTACGAGATACTAGGAAAAGATCAGGCGAAAAATTTCAAAGAAGAACAGCTGGAACGCTTCACCTCTAAAGATTCGTCGGGTCGTTCAACACGACAAATGGTCATCTACTACAACGTGCTGAACATCCTTGGTGACCGCATGAGGAATAGTCCTACTTCAACCATTAAGCTTGACGGCTCTTCCATGGGCGGTCAGGCAGAGGGAATGAAAATGGCTGAAACCGTCAAGGCATACCTCACCGGTGTATTTGGGATTGGTGCTTCGAGGATCAGTTTGGTAGGAAGCCTAAAACCTGCCATCCCCTCTGAACAACCGGGTGGCAAACGTGAACTGGTTCTTCTTCGCCAGGAAGACCACCGTGTCTCTATCACGAGCAATTCGGCAGCCCTGTTGATGAAGTTCCAAGGTGGTTCGGAGGCCTCGCTGAAGCCGGTGGAAATTGTCAGCGTGGAGGAAGCAGAACTGGAAACGGATGTTACCTTCCATGTTGAAGTAGCAAATAAGGCGCTTTCGTCCTGGTCATTGCAGCTGTCGGATGAAACAGGAAAAGTGCTGCATTTTGGTCCTTACACACAGGATACTGTAAAAATCCCTGCGAAATCCATTTTGGGTGCCCGTACGGAAGGCGACTTCAAAGCAACGATGATCGGTCAGACCATGAGTGGCAATAGGGTTCAGCGGGAAGCTCCCGTGCATATTGTCGTTTGGAAAGAACCAAGAATAGTGGAAATGATGCGATTCAGCGTTATTTTTGAATTCAATGACTCGCAGGCACTGACGATCTACAAAAGGTTCCTCACGGATGAAGTCACGCCAAAAATACCCAAGGGCGGAACCGTAATCATCCATGGCCATACCGATGTTATTGGATTTGATGCCAATAACCAAAAGTTGTCCATGGCCAGAGCCAACAAAGTCAGAAACGTAATCGAAGAGGCGCTGGTAGCGGCCGGTCGAACTGATGTCACCTTCGAAGTGCATGGATATGGTGAAGATCCGAAATTTTCACAGTTCGAAAACCAATTTCCGGAGGAGCGCTTTTATAACCGAACTGTGATCATTGATATCATGTCGGGCAAGTAGGTTTACCATAAAATAATCACTTACTTTGCAATCTGTTCCTGTACAAATGCTTTTTCGGGAATTGTTTGAAACTATTGATCGAGTTTGGCATGAAATGGAACATTTTCCTATCTTTTAAAATAGTCTTTCTTGTACTTTTGTTGAATTGGCTGGTTCCTGCGAAGGCAGCACTCACAGATGGTCTGATTTTGCACTACGATTTTGAATCCATTTCCGATACTTCGGTTTTTGATATCTCGCACCATAGTAATGATGGAACACTGTTTGGAAGCCCTTTGGTGGAAGTTGGGTACAGTGGAAACGGAATGACTTTTCCGACCGTCTCGGATTACCTGCAAATGCCGCAAGGGGTGGTTAATACCCTGACTAGCTTTTCGGTTTCGACTTGGGTGAAGGTTTCGACGCTCAATGGTTGGGCCAGAATTTTCGATTTCGGATCGGGAACAGCATACAATATGTTTCTGACACCGTATTCAGGCAACGGAAACCTGCGTTTCGCCATCAAGAACGGCGGAGCCGAAGAAATGGTCGATGCACCCGCTCCATTGAAAACAAATGAATGGACCAATGTGGTGGTGACCTTTGCTTGGAATGCGCAGACAAATCTGGGTACAGGAAAATTGTTTGTCAACGGAATCCTCGCAGCCACCAACGAATCCATGAGCATCAATCCGTCCATGCTGCCGCTCACCTCCCAGAATTACATTGCAAAATCACAGTATCCCGATCCTGCCTTGAACGGGACGGTCGACGATTTTAGAATCTATGACCGGGCACTGACGGATGCGGAGATTTTGGAGATGAACGGATATACCGTTGAACTGATGGACGCGTACAACAGCATCAGTATTGCTGGTGACTTGACCAAAGTGAAGAGCAATTTGATCTTGCAGTCGGTGGCCGGAACCAATAACTACCCTGTTACCTGGACATCGTCGTCTACGGATGTGATTGCTACGGATGGAACGGTGACGCGTCCGAGCTATTTCGACCAGAACGTGAAGCTGACGGCTAAGATTTCAGTCGTGAAGGATAGTACTACCATCACATTAACCAAAGAATTCAATGTTACCGTTCTTGCCAGTATAACCGTGCATTGGGAATCCATGATACTGGAGAATGATGTCTGGAAATACCTGGTACCTACCAGTGAGCCAGCTTCAAACTGGTTCACGTCCTTGTTCAACGATGCGGCATGGCTATCTGGTCCAGGTGGCATAGGGATGGGTGACAATGATGACAATACGGTCATTACCAGAAGCAATTCGGTCTATATGCGTAGACAAGTGGTGGTGCCCGATTGCAGTCTTATCGACCAGCTCATACTTGATATTGACTACGACGATGCGTTTATTTTCTATATAAACGGTGTGGAAGCGGTCCGTTCTTCCAATGTAACCGCTACTTTTCCTCTTTGGAACGCAACACCGACTACCGAACACGAAGCCCAAATGTATAGCGGAGGCTCACCGACACGAATTATTCTTAAGCCTTCATTGTTAGTCAACGGAACGAACACATTTGCTGTTCATATTCTAAATCAGCTGACTACCAACAGCGCAGATATTTCTTCCCGTGTATTTGTCCATGCCCGGATGCGAACGGATGGTATCCAGTACCATGCGACCCCGTCCTGGTTTGCCGAACCCGTCGGTTACGAAACCAGCACCCTGCCTTTCGTGATGATCAACACCAACGGCAAGTCCATCATTCAGAACACCAAAATCACGGTGGATATGAAGGTATTGAACAGCTCGCTGGGAACCAACAACATAAACGATACCATTTTTGAATACAATGGAAAAATCGGGATTGAGATTCGCGGGAACACTTCCGCCGGATTTCCCAAAAAAAGCTATTCTGTCGAAACCCGCCTGGATGATACGACCAACCTGAATGTCAGTTTGCTTGGGCTGCCCAAGGAAAACGACTGGGTGTTCAATGGCCCTTATCCGGACAAGTCGCTCATGCGCAATGTGTTGGCGTATCATCTGGGGAATCTAACCGGCAAATGGTCACCTCGTACCCACTTTTTTGAACTTTTTCTGAATGGAACGTATCAGGGTGTCTATATCCTGATTGAGAAGATCAAGGTGGACAAGAACCGTATGAATATTGCTTCCTTGACTGCAATCGATACCATTGGCGACCAAGTCACCGGAGGGTATATTCTCAAAATTGACCGACCGGAAGCGACCGATGTGGAGAACAAGGATTACTGGATTTCGCCTTACAGGGCATGGACGACTTTGCAGCAACGGGTCTTTTTCCTGTTTCAGGATCCGAAAGGCGAAGAACTGAACAAAGCACAGTTTAGCTACATCCAAAACTGCATCACGAATTTTGAGAATGCAATGTACAGCGACAACTACAAGGATAAGGTCGCTGGCTATTTCCCGCTTATCGACATGAAATCGTTCGTGGACTATTACATCATCAACGAATTGTCGCGCAACCTGGACGGATACCGCATCAGCACCTTCCTTCACAAGGATAAGGATAGCAAAGGTGGTAAGATCACGATGGGACCCTATTGGGATTACGACATCTGTTTCGGCAACGCCAATTTCTTCTCGGCCGGCATACCAGAAGGCTGGATTATCGATGGTATGGGCAATGCAGACGGTTATGCCATGCCTTTCTGGTGGCAGAAATTTCGGTTGGATCCGTATTTCAATTCGGAATTGAAGAAAGGTTGGAAGAATTGGACAGCTAGTTACATCAATATGACGTATCTTAACCATGTTATCGATTCCTGTGCCTACGAACTCATGGATGCCCAGAAACGGAATTTCCAGACCTGGAACATCCTCAGTACCTCAGTTTGGCCCAATAATTACGTAGGTGGTACCTATGCCAATGAAATCAGCTACTTGAAAAACTGGTTGAGCAGCCGCATCACCTGGATGGATACTCAAATTCAGGCCCTCCAGGAACTTCCCGACAACCTGAGCACGGAGCGTTTCCCCATGGATCTGGTGACCTATCCGAACCCCTTTGCCGAGCAGGTGACTTTCAAGTTTTACCTTGCCTCTACAGGAAAGTTCGAACTCCGAATTCACGATTTGCTGGGTAGGACCGTTTATTTCTATGAGGAAGTCATGGAACAGGGGCTGCATGAGTTTCCAGTCACTGTTTCCGAACTCGGCATTGCCTCACCTATGTACCAGTATCAAGTCAAGGTGGATGGTGCTGTCAAAAAAACAGGCAAGTTGATTCGGAAAGGGAACTAATCATTTTGCCTTGTCGTAGACGCAGGTTGATTTCATGTCACCATTGGGGGTGGTGATAGAGGATTCCATGGTGAGCTCATTGGAATCGGCACTTAACTTCCACGTTTCGTACGATTTCATTTCCATCGTTTCTCCATCTCTTTCGAATAGTGTGACGGAATTGATGGTCAATACTTTTCCATCTGCAGACCAGGTGGCTGTGGATTTCCGTTTCATGGTTTGGAAAAAGAGGCTTTCGCATTCTTTACCATCAAATGTGTACACTTCTTTAGAAGTCATATCCTCACCGTTTTGGCCTTTGTAGGTTCTTTCAGTGCTCAGTTTCAGTTCGTCCTGGGTAGCGGTTATTTTGGTGGAACCCATGCGAAAACCGTTTTCGGGCATCGGACTTTTCACTTCATTCAGTGTCCAGGTTCCTGCGAAATTGGGCATTTTGGCAGATACAAAAGCAGCACTCAGCAAAAATAAACAGGTAAGCAAACCGATTGTAAAAAACTTTGAATTTTTCATTGTTTGGTGTTTTTGATTAATGTATTTGAAAGGGGGCCGAAATGTACAAAATTTATCAATATACATTTGCATCGCAAACGTAAAAAATGCAAAATCAATTGAATACATTGTTTCGGATCGAGGAGAGTATTTCCCGAAGAGGTACTCAAAACGAATAGGGTACAGGTCTGGGCCTATTGCTTTGCAAAGAATTCGTTGAAAAACAAGGAGGAAAGATTTCGGTGGAAAGTGTGTTCGGAAAAGGCAGCACCTTTTGTTTCACACTTCCCACAAGCTTTTAATCAATATATATCCTCTGTTTCCAGTACACTGGTGGGAACGAATTCCATAAAGTCGAACATGAATTCACCGCCGCTCAGGCCTTTGACTCCAAGTATATGCCTACCGGCAGTCTTGAATTTGTAGATGCCCATAATGCGGCGTAGCTGTTGTCCTTCGAATCTGGCGTTTTCCGTTTTTGAGAAAAAACCTGTTTGAGGTGATGTATAGCAGGCCGACCCTTTCATATAACCTCTATTGCGCATCATCTTGTCGTTTTCATAACCTTCATAGTCAGTTGCCACGGTGTGTGGTTGAACATAACCAATTTGCGCGTTGGTGGCAGTTGTCATCAGATTCAGCGGCACTCCAGCTGGAACGTCGTCCATATAGAGTTGGGCTACACCACGGTTTCCGTTGGCGCCGTAACCAAATCGAACCTCATAATTGCCTGCTGGAATAGGTAGTGTTTCAATCGTAAAATCATACAGTTTGCCGGTGGCGGCCCTGAGGTAGATTTCATCACCCTCGTAGTCCTGAAACTGGCCCCATGGACATAGATAACCGACGACAGTCTGTTCCGAACAAGTAATTCGTTTGATATATCCTCTAGGAAGCTGAAACCTGGGTTCTACGGATAGAATGCCAAGTCCCCGCATGTTGTTGTTGGTCAGTTCATCGAAAAAGGAGGAAGAGTCAAAACGAAGACGTTTGGTGGACATCATCAGGTCGGTACTGGCGTCATAGACCAACATGTTGTCTATTTCATGATAGATGCCGTTGAGTGCACCGTGATCCCAGTTTGTACTGACCAGACGTACCACGTTGTGAGTTTCTTTATTGTTGTTCAGCAAATTCGTTTCGTTGGTGATGCGGATCTTGGATACCTCAATCAAGGTGTTCGGGCACATGGTTTCAATGTATTCATACATATCCCGTGTCTTGATCATGTGATCTGTATCATAAGCATCAATGAACAATTTATGGCTCAGTTGTTTGGTAATGAGGTGATAAGCTACAAAACGGTTCAGACTGTTCCTACGGTCCTTCACATCGGAGATGGTTGCATCTTCCGGATAAACTTCATCGTATACAGATGCCGCGTAGGCTTTCAAGCTTTCTAGATTCGTGATGTTGTTTCTGGCCATGGTGGCATTGCTCTCCATCAATACAGTATATCGAAAATAGCGGCTTGGTGGGACATCGTGGTACCAATAACTGGTGCCTCGATTTTCTTTGGAGACCGTGATAAGGCTCTTGTAATCGTTAGGATTGTACGATTCATCCTTGACTTGGAGCAATGAATCTACCAAGCCGGTTTCAAGCAATGCCATGTTGAAAAGGCTGAAAATGCTGTCCTTAGCAATGACTTCCGCAACTCCTTTGCGAACTGGATTCAATACTTCTCCAATCCTGTGAATGATACCATTGTAAACCGTAATATCTTTTTCCTTAATGTATGCAGTCTGATTGATGAAAATGGAGTCGGTGCCACGGTTAGGATCCATTCCGCCGAATCTGACGTAAAAGAAACGGTCACTCATACTTGGATGTGGAAGTTGACCATCAGCGAAATCGATCGTGGCAACGCTCCAGTCCATGACCAAATGGTCGTAAACAATTTGTTTGATGCTGTCCATGGAAAAGTCTGACAAGTCTGGTCTGCCCATCGACTGATAAAATGCCTTCATTGCTTCATTATCAGGAGCAAAGCAGGTATAAATTCCGTAGCTTTTCAGCAAGCCAATCACATTGGTTGTGTCTAGGGCTCTACAAAACTCAGAATAGATTTCGGGTTTGGATTGCAGGTATTGCCCTATGGTTTTTTCCAAAAATGGAAAACGATTGTCTTTCACATTGTCTGAATCGCAAGATTCAAAAAGGGTCAGTGCTGCGAGTGATAGCAACAGGAGAATCCTCAATTTATTTTTGGATTTGAGATGAATGACGGCACGTTTCATGAAAATCGATTTAAGTGGTAGATGAAAGTACAAAAGAAACAATTAAATTGTGTATTTACCTCTGAAAATCGTTCAAAATGCACCAACTTTTTGGATAAAAAGGCAAAGCCCTGATTCGTAGGTGCCAAATGGTAGGCTGATCTTGAAAGTTTTTCCTTTTGGTGTGGTTTTAAGATTGTTAAATTGGTCATTTTTAGAACCATATTTGATATTTTGATTGTATATTTGGAACATTCATGAGCCTTATTATACAGAAAAGTAAAACCGCTAACACCTCTTTTATGAAAAGAAAAACTGCATTTCTCACGTTGCTTGTGCTGTTGATCTCATTTGTGGCTGTACAACCGCTTTTTTCGAATGATTCAAAGAAGTCGGTCTGTCATCCTTCGTACATGGAAAGCGTGAATGACCTTTGTATGGTAGGCGATCAACTTTGGTTGGCTACGAGTGGAGGTCTGGTTCAATTCAATACGGTGACAGGTTCTTTTGCATTTTTCAATAAATCCAACGCCGGATTGCCTCACAATCAAGTTAACTTGGTCTCACCATATGCGGATGGTCAGATTGCCTATTCTACACCCAAAGGTGTTGGCATCTTGCGAGATACGACTACGGTGGCATCCCTCACTCAGAGCGATCTCATTGCATCGTTGAATTCCAAGTACCGGACAAAAATGGAATTTTTCGGCGGTAAATTGTATATCGGCGTTCTCAACAGGATTTTGATTTATGATCAAACTAAGTGGGCTACCTTGAATGTGTTGCCGCCTTTCATGTCTTCACTCGATCTGGTCTATGATTTTGAACTTGGACCGAATGGAAATGTATTTGTGGCCAAACAACGGGGTGTCGGCGAAATTAGCGGCGATACGTTGCTGAAGACTGTATGCTCGGGTCGTTTGGTAAACGAATTGGCATTTACTTCCGATGTGATGTGGATGGCAACGTCAAGCGGCTTGTTTTGTAAAAAAGATACGTTGATCCAGCTTTTGAATCTTTGGCCAAAAAGCACAGCTATGGCAAGCTGTGAAAATGCGATTCTCCGTATGAAGAAAACGGCGGAGGGCGAACTTTGGTTGCTGACCCGCAAGGGACTATCGCTGTACAATCCTGCTGATGCAAGCTTGGTTACGTTCCCGATTGATACTCTTAAAATAGGACCGAATCCGCTTATGGCGTTGGATGCTGTTGGTCATGTCTGGTTGGTAGGTCAAAAACCCGGTCGGATTTGGAAATTCGATGGAACTGCTTGGACTCCGTTCAGCCTTAAAAAGGGTTTGGCAAACAATCATGTCGGGGATTTTGTGTTGAATGGGAATCATGTTTGGATTGGCTGCAATGATTCGACAATTACCAATTATGATGGCCAAGGTTCCTGTGTATACGATTCAGCAGCCATTTCGTTATTGAAATACAAGAGGCCGATTTTCATCAAAGGCAAACGAATCGTATTCTTTGCCGATAGCAATGTCGTGGTGGATAAATACGATACCATCCGTGCATTGATCAATACCGGTTATGTCAATAAAATGGCCAAAGCTGCCTTCGATTCTGCAAATGCAACCTATTGGGCATCCACCAAAAATGGTATTGAAATGATTCAGAACAGTGTCCTTAGCACCATTTCTGTCAAAGCGCTCGGTGCTGCCACCGATAAGTTGTATGGTCTTTATCTTGAAAAATCAGGTTCGCTGTTGGTAAGCACGTATCCTACACCGGCTGTTGCAAAAGGAGGCCAGTTGATGCGATACACCGCAGGCAAGCTTGAAATTCTTTACACGTGTCCGAATCCTTTCCAATATGTATCGGCTGTAGTCAGAGATTCCACAGGTGCCCTTTGGATGGGCATCATGGATACAAAGATGAGAGGCAAAAACGTTGGCGGAGGTGTCGTTTGCATGAAGGGCAAAACAATTAAATCGTATTTGATGAATAATTCAGGTTTGCCCAGCAATTCGGTTTCAGACATTAGCATCGATAAGAACGGAACGCTTTGGTTTGCCTGTTTCGACGGTGGATTGGCTCGATTGACCAAAACTGGTGATTGGAACAATTATACTTCGGAAAACTCTGCCTTGGAAAGTGACTCTGTAGAACAAGTGGCTGTGGATGCTGAAAACAATATTTGGGCATCAACGCTGAATGGCGGTCTGACCTTTCTGGCCGGTGATCCTGTTGTCAATAAAGTGGTGACGGAACTTAAGCCCATTGAAACGGTGCGTACAAATTCGTTGGAAGTTTATCCGATGCCTTGCACCACGGAAGTGAACCTGAAATTCAACCTTTCAGTCACCAATGCTCGTGTGACGGTATTTAATCTGTCTGGTCAGAATTTGATGGACGGTTCCTTTGCTGTACCGCAGGGTGGTGTGTTGACGATGCCTGTGAATGCGCTGGCTAAAGGCTTGTACCTGATGAAGGTTTCGACCGCAGGTGCTACAGAATGTAAGAGATTGATCGTTCAATAAAAAAAAGAAATTTTCAGGTATTAAAGAGGGTGTCTTATGGGCACCCTCTTTCTGTATGTGCTAAAATTTTCTTAACTTTTAAAGGTCATGAAACAGTTTTGCCTCCTACTTCTTTTTGTACTCATCTCCATTGCAAATCCTATTTTTTTAAAATCAACGATCATACTTTGAATATTTTAGCTGCTGAATCGGTTCAAGGATTATTCGCAGCGAAGTGTTCATACATGCTGAACCCCAGGATATTATTGCTTTTTAACATATCCTACCGGATGGTTCAGCCAGAGTATCTGGGATTTTTTGAGTTGAAGCGCTTCCCGAAGGGCTTTTTGATCCATTTGAGCCCTTGGAACGGTAGCCAAGCCGGTTCCGGCACAAAAGAGTGCAATGTTCTGGGAAACGATGCCTGCATCCAGGCAGCCCATTTCGTAAGCACTTTTATTTTTCTGTAGCGAAGAGTCCGGCTGGTAACCGCGGAATTTTGCCATGTCGGAGGTTAGCAGCAGGATGACAGGTGCGCCGGTTGTACGTCGTCCATCCAGCAATGGTCGTACGTCCTGAGTGGTGATTTGTTTCAGGCTGTTTGCAACGGCATCATACAAGTAAGCGCCGTCTGCCTGACAGACATAAACGTCTACATCCCTGGAATCCATAGCGGAAGGGGCTGTCCTTTTGCCGCTTTCAGGACGATTGATGCCGTTGGCAGCCCATAACAGGTCGGATAGGTCTTGCAAGGGCAATGCTGTAGTTTCCATGCTGCGGATGGATTGGCGATTCTGAAAGGCTTCCATCAAGTTGCAACCCTTGGTGGTGCTGTGGGCATTCAGCGGCAGGACTTTTAGGTCTTGAGCACTTAAAGCCAATGACAAGGAGGCAAGAATAAGCAGTGACGTTGTTTTTTTCATAACGTTAGAGATTGGTTGATTGGTATTGGCAAATTTAAGCTAAAAATTCACCTGATTTATGTATTTTTGAGTTACAAAAGTTGTTGACATGCGTGAATCTCTTCAATTGAAACCGGAAGAAGAACTCATTTTGACGGAAAGCGCGCCGCTGAGCAGAAAAGTGAACGCCGTAAGGATGATGAGGCCGGTTTGGCTCATCCAGGACAGGGCAATGGAGCCGGGACTGGTAAGCCTGTCCACGAGCAGTTTGATACAGACAATCAGCAAGAATGGAGCAACACCCTGAATGACTGAAAGAATGGTGTTCTGAACCATACCCACATCACCGTCCTTCAAAACGGGATACATGCTGTTTCCATTCATCTTGAACAAAGTGGTGCGCCCGTCTTTCAGCAGGCCGTCCTCTGGTGTCCGATTTAAGTAAAAGCGGTGGTCTTGTAAGGGCAACCACCAACTTTGTATTGGACGAATATACGGATAAATTGGATAATGCTTAGCGGGTGTTCATGACTTTTTCGTTTAAAAAGATTATTGAAACTCGTACCTGAAAGTATTGAAAAAAGCAATTCCTCCATCTGAAAGCATGTTGTAGGAATACACACCGACCCGAATTCCCTTCCAACTTCCAGTCTTCAGCGCATAGGGCTGACCGCAGGTCGTAAATGACTTGCCATTGAAGCTGAAAGCTCTTTGATGTTGGTTGTTCAAGTCATCGAGCATGACACGGAGGAAAATCCGTTTTCCGGTCAACAGCTGTACTTTTTCTACATCACCGTTGTTTTCAAGATAAAGGTAATTTTGACCGTTTTCGCGAAAGACGCCGATCCCATTAAACTGGTTTCCCAAGCAAAACAATCCTGCACGCTGACCTTCAGCAAGTTTCCGGATGTCAATTTCCGTGGTAACGACGCCCGAATATCCCATCACTTTCTGTGTGAACATGTTGCGGGCATCACGAAGTTGAGCGGCTTTCAAAGCATGAATAGCCAGCCAGCCCGGGCGTTCGGTCAGCGACCAGGCATCATTGGCCGGGTTGTGGTTGAATTGCCATTGAAGGCCTAACTTAAAGGAGGAAAAGTCATCGCTTGTCTGGGGATAGGAGGCAGGGTGACCAGCAAGCGGTTTCGACCATGCACGCACCGGTTCACCAATGCCGTTAGAATCAAGGTCCACACCGATGAAAGGCCAACCGTCCACCCATCGCACAGGCTCCAGATGCACCACTCGCCCAAGCGGCTCCGTAGATTGGTAATGGTAAAACCACCAATCACCCTCCGGGGTATCGACCAAAGCGCCCTGATGAGGCCCGTTAATGGCAGTCTTGCCTTGTTCCAACACAACTTTCTTCTCATAGGGCCCGTAAATGTTCTTGGAACGCAACACCGTCTGCCAGCCAGTTCCGACACCGCCTTCGGGAATGCTCAAGTAAAAAAAACCGTCCTTTTTGTAGAACTTGGTGCCTTCAGCGACCGGCCCAGTATAAATGGTTGTTCCAGTGTCAAGTAATGCCGTGCCGTCCCAAGTCATTTTGTGTAATATGATGGGGCCTGCCCGCCAACGGCTCCTTCCTAGGTATGCTTGACCATCTTCGTCCCAGAAAGGACAGGGGTCTTCCCATTTTTCAACAGCCTTCAAGCAAAGAAGTGGTGACCATGGCCCGGCAGGATCGGTGGCGTTACTCATGAACAAACCTTCATGGTACGTGCAGAAATAGACCCAAAATTTGCCGTCGTGATAGCGGATGGAAGGAGCCCAAGAGCCACCTGCGTAGCGTTTGTTTTCATTCCAACCTGGGAAATCGAACCGATTGTAAATTTGAGAAATGATTTTCCAGTTTACCATGTCGTCCGATTTCAACACTTGCATGCCCAAATAATGAAAGTCGGAACACACCATATAATAGGAGTTTTCTACACGAATGACATCCGGATCGGAATAATCGGCATTCAGTATCGGATTTAGGTAGGTTCCGTCGTTTTGATCTCCCCAGTTTCTAGACTGTTTGGCGTGTAAAGGCAGTAAAATCAATACGAGGAAGGGCAGAATAAAGTTTTTCACTGAAGTTCGTTTTCAGCAGGCAATTTCCGAATAATTGTGTAATAATGCAAGAGTGGCCACTCCGAAAGGACTTGGCCTCCAAGATAGCCCTACTAGTCGAAATAGTTAAATAAGCTTAATCATAGTAAGATAAATGATGGGTAACCCATGAAAGGATGAATGCATGGAGTTAAATTTGTCCTAATCCTGACTAAACCTATTAAAAGCACACCACCATGAAAAAAATATTTCTTCTCAACTGTCTGATGTTCCTTGGTTTCGTTGCCCTGATTCAATTTTCTTCCTGCAATCCCGCCACCGAAGACAACAACAATAACACAGGCGAAACCCTTACCGACGCTTCCGGGAATACCTACAACACCGTAATTGTCGGACGACTCACCATCATGGCCGAAAACCTGCGCACCACCAAATACAACGATAGTACCGATATCCCATACGTTGCTTCCGGCGAATCCTGGGACATCACGACACCAGCTTATTGCCATTTTGACAATAACGCACGAAAGGGCATTCTTTACAACTACTATGTCATAGAAACCGGAAAAATCGCGCCTAAAGGCTGGCATACTGCCACCAATGAAGAATGGGATTATGTTGATTCCCTTGGCCGTGCACAATTCAACAACACGTATGCCAAAGCGATGTGCTCAACTTCAGGTTGGCTGGCTTCAGACCTTGCAAACACAGCGGGCAACATCCAAAGCACCAATAATGCATGGGGGTTGAATGCCAAACCGAACGGTTACCGGGATGGCGATGGTACGTTTTTCGGAGATGGATCGCAGGAATTCTTCTGGGGCGGTTTGTGGGCATTGCCTACTATTGCCCTAACCTACAACCTCGACTACAACAATACGACAATGACCATGGCTAGTTCTGCCAAGTCCAAGGGCGCGTCTATCCGTTGTGTGAAAAACTATTGAGGTTTTATCTTTTTGGTCTCACCAACACACGTTCTACCAGCGATTGTTTCCACTGTGGAAGTTGGTTGAAAAACTCCTGGGCGGTTTGAACACCGCCCTCTTGTTTTTTCCAATACACGGTTGCATAGTAACGAATGACAGGGTTACCGTTCAGCAGGTATAAAAAATTGCTTTCGTCCTCGCATTTGGCACTGTGTGCCGTTTCTTCAGGGCAGAAAACCGCCAGGCCGACCGTTTCCTTTTCATATTTGACGGTGTCAGCCACCGGCCAGTTCCTTCCCCAAACCGCCAGCACATTGTCTTTTTCATACGCCGTCATTTCAGGAAACTTCTGAACGCCGGTGCAAAAAGTCAATGCAGAGAGATCGGCAGCGGATAGATAATTCACGATTTCAAGGTCCCGATGACCTGCATACAGGAAGGCACGGGTGGTCATCTGAACACTTTGGCTTTGATACTGCCAGTTATCCGACTCCATTTCAACGACAGTACGAACGGGACCGTCGGCCAAGATGCGAGCCGTACGGTTGGAAACAGGCTCAATGTGAAGCGCTTTCTTACCGTTCCAACCTTTGAACGTTCCAACGGATACATAGTCGTTTACCAATAAGATGTCATCTCCAAAGTTTTTGGCAAGCATGGAATCGGTTGGATACCAGAGCGATTCAGCAAGTTCCAGTCGGGGTTGCTTTTTACCGTAGACGTCAATGGTTTGTTTCTTGTCAAAGTAAAAGCGGTAGGCCATCCATTCACTTTCGAATGCAGGACCATGGTGGTGCAGTGCGTTGTACAGATTTCCGGTGGGTGAGGATATTTCCTTGATTGGAACCAGCTGCTTTCCTTCCTTCTTGAACATTTGGGCATTCACGCGTTTCGGGAACACTTTTTTGGAAGGTTTGGCCGCGAATTTTATCGTCAGTGACTCTTTCTGAAGGGCTTTCAAATTGACAGTCAGGGCTATTTCATCCGTTTTGCCGTCGCGGTTGAGGTCATCTGCCTGAACAGGGATTTGTTTTTTACCAATAAATGCAACAGGAATACCAGAAGGGATCGCTTCGCCGAATTGTTGTCCTGTCAGTACGACGGGTTGGTCGGGCCGATCGAATTTGGACGGATTCTCAACAATGAAGGTGTAACTTTTGGCCGAAACCATGGTGCTGCAGGCCAGCAAAAGGATAATGACAATGTTTTTCATGGTGGTATAATCTGTGGAGTTGAACAAATTTAGACTATTTTTTTTCTAATTGATCCACTTGACGTAGCAAAAATCCTGACGATGCGGCAAATCGGCATTTTTGGGGAAAACGCGCACCGCATACGTGAAATGACCGGCACGGTTCAATGTATAATTCATTCCAAAGGTTTGAAGTCCGTTTTCTGCTTTCAGCAGGTCAAATTCCGTAACCTTAATGGTGCGTTTGCCGTCCGGACGGATGTTGCAGACAACCAGTTCAATACCCAGATCATGGTCTGTACCGGCATTCGCGAGGGTCACCTTGAATTGGTATTCCTGCCCTACGCACATGTCCTTGCCGAAGTTTTCAGGTATTTCCGTGCTTTGTACGGAAACATTGTCCCAATAACCGGCCACTTTTTCCTTCCAGGCAGCAATTTCAATGGCTTTCTTGAATTTGTCGGCTCTCAGCAGGGCTGAACGCTCGGCAAGCTTGGTGTAGAATTTTTCCAGATAATCGTCCAGCATGCGCTTGGTCGTGTACTTGGGAGCAATCTTAGCAATGGAGTTCTTGATGTACATGATCCATTCCGGTGAATAACCCTTTTCGTTTTTGGAAAAATACAGCGGAATGATTTCATTTTCCAGCATGCTGTAAATGGTCGCAGCATCCAGTTGATCCTGGAAATCAGGGTTTTCGTAGGTGATTTTGTCGGTCAAGGCCCAGCCTGCACCTTTTTCGTAACCTTCCAGCCACCAGCCGTCAAGTACGGAGAAGTTCAGGACGCCGTTCATTTCTGCCTTTTCACCGGAGGTGCCCGAAGCCTCGAGCGGACGGGTCGGCGTGTTCAGCCAAATATCTACCCCGGAAACCAACCGTTTAGCCAATGCCATATCGTAGTTTTCAAGGAATATGACCTTGCCTTGAAATTCGGGCATTTTGGAAACTTCCACGATGCGTTTGATGAGGCCTTGTCCACCACCGTCGGCAGGGTGCGCTTTACCCGTGAATAGAAATTGTACCGGGAACTGCGGATTGTTGACAATTTTGGACAAGCGTTCCAGGTTCATGAACAACAAATGTGCGCGTTTGTAGGTCGCAAAACGACGGCCGAAACCGATGGTCAGCGCATTGGAATTCATTTTTTCCAGGATGGAAACCACACGCGTGGGATCTCCCTGATTGCGGAGCCAGTTTTCCTTGTACTTGGCACGGACATATTCGAACAATTTCTGTTTGAGGACCTGACGGGTTTCCCAAACTTCTTCGTCACTCACCTGGTAAATCTTTTCCCAGTGTTTGGCGTTGGATTGGTCGGACCACCAGGCGGGGCCGAAGGTTTTGGAATAGAGTTTCTGCCACTCTGAAGCAGTCCAAGTAGGCATGTGCACACCATTGGTCACGTAGTTCACGTGCAGTTCTTCCGGGAAGTAGCCTTTCCAAATAGGGCTGAACATTTCCTGGGAAACCTTGCCGTGAAGCCAGCTCACACCGTTCACTTCCTGACAACAGTTGCAGGCGAAGGTGCTCATGGAGAATTTCTCGTGGGAACCCGGTTCATCCCGGCCCATATCGATGAATTCCTGCCAGCTGATACCCAGTTTGGCGGGGAACGCACTCATGTATTTGGCGAAGAGGTCTTCTTCGAACTGGTCGTGACCGGCAGGTACAGGTGTGTGCACAGTGTAAAGACCTGAAGCGCGAACTACTTCGAGGGCTTGCGGGAAAGATAATTGTTCCTGCTGAACCAAATCCACCAGGCGTTGGGCGTTGATCAGGGCGGCATGTCCTTCGTTGCAATGATAGACTTGCTTTTTGATACCCAAGGTGTTCAAGAGATGCATCCCACCGATTCCCAACAAATATTCCTGTTTCAGACGATTTTCCCAGTCACCGCCATAAAGCTGAGCGGTAATCTGACGGTCGTATTCGCTGTTCTGAGCGTTGTCGGTGTCCAGCAAATAGAGGGGCACACGGCCAACGCTTACCTTCCAGACGTTTACATACAGTTCGTAACCAGGGTAGTCCATGACAAGAACCAGATTTTCACCGTTTGAATCTTTGACCTGCGTCAGGGGCAGGGTATTGAAATCCTGCGGTTCGTATTTGGCGATCTGCTGACCTTCCATCGAAAGTTCTTGGGTGAAATATCCGTTGCGGTAGAGAAATCCGACAGCAGTCATATTGATGTTGCAGTCGGAGGCTTCTTTGAGGTAGTCACCGGCCAACACCCCAAGGCCACCGGAATAGATTTTCAGAATATCGGTCAAGCCATATTCCATGCTGAAATAAGCTACGCTGGGTTTTTCGGTATTGACAGGAGTGTCAATGTATTTACGGAATTCCGTATAGAGGGTTTTCAGCCGCTTCATAAAGGCAGCGTCTTCGGTAAGTTCCTTCAACCGTTGATAGGAAACAGTTTCGAGCAGCATGACAGGGTTGTGTCCGCATTCGGACCATATTTCGTGATCTACTTCCCGGAAGAGTCTGACGGCTTCATATTTCCATACCCACCATATATTATAAGCGATTTCCTGCAATTCACAGAGACCTGGAGGCATGGTCGATTTAACGACGACTTCGGCCCATTGCGGGAGATTGGTGTTATTAACTTTAACCTTCATAAATACTGTATTTTTTGTTTTTGGAGTGGAAGCACTGAATTCAGGCGTTCCGTAATTTTTTAATGGTTGTCTTTTGGGCATTTGAAACGCTCCTCAGCGCAAAATCATAAGCCATTCGGTAGGATTCCATGAATTCAGACCAATGCGCCTTTTTCGATAATTTTTGAGCACGGTCGGCAATCAGTTTGCGTTCATTGTCGCTTTTGCGGATATACTCAAGCAGGACCAATGCAATGGCCTCGGATACTTGCTGTACGTTGTGGTCATTACGGTTCAAAACCGCAACGCCATCGGAAATGTCTTCCTTGTCTCCTTCTTTTTGTGCCCAGGCGCCAAAACCGGCCAGGTTGGTGGTGATGGTGGGTACCGAGAAAGCGATGCTTTCGAGTGGGGTATACCCCCATGGTTCATAATACGATGGGAAAACAGTCAAGTCAAAACCGGACAGCAAATCATAATAGGGTTGATTCAGAATGCCGTCGTTGCCATTCAGGTAGCAGGGAACAAAAACCACTTTGACCTTGTCATCGGCTGCATTTTTCAGACCACGGTACTGAATCATTTTCAGTACGCTGTCATTTTCTATATGGTTGAGCCAGTGGGTTGTCCATGGGTAATACAGCGGACCCTTGGCTAATTTCGGATCTGCCATTCTGTAAATGACCTCTTGCCTTGGTGCCGATACATCGCCGGGAACCAAAATAAAGGCCACTACTTCACGTTCCAGTGATTTTTGTTTTGATAAGCGGAAAAGCGATTCGATGAATACATCCAAGCCTTTGTTCCGAAATTCATACCGACCGCTGGTGGCTAGAAACAGGACATCTTCGGAAAGTGTGCATCCGCAAAGCGCTTCCGTTACTTTGGTCAATATTTCGCGGGAGGCGGCACGTGTTTGTTCCGCCTTTTTGCCTTTTGGGACGAACTGATCCTCAAAGCCGTTTGGTGTGATGACATCCGGTTTTTTTTCCAGCAACAGTTCGCATTCTTTGGCTGTGATTTCGCTAACGGTGGTGAAACAATTTGCCTGTTTGGCAGCAATTTTTTCTAAGGAATGCTTGGAAACCATGTTCAGTTCCCTGGCCATCTGGTCGCCGTTGTAGGAAGACATGAAATCATAAAGTGGCTTGTTGTTTCCGCAGATGGACCGACCGATGGAGGTGGCATGCGTCGTGAACATCGTGGCCACTTCAGGCAGGAAATGCTTGCAGTAAAGGAGGCCGAAACCGGTGGTCCATTCATTGAAATGAGTGATCACCTTCTGTCCGGAAAGCATGGAAAAATCGTAAAAACTCTTGATAACTTCACCACACGCCCAGGAAAACATGCAGGCTTCATCATAATCCCCGTAGGAGGGGAGCGAATCTACACCATACCAAGACCATACGTTGGTGTATATCTGATATTTATGAGAATAATATTCTGCGAAATCGACTAGGATGACAATAGGATGTCCGGGAACTCCCCAGCGGCCAACACGGATTTTAAGACCTTCCTTTGCAGCTTGCTTACGCCAGGGTGCCAACAGCGAGGGCACTTCCGTAAAAGCGGAATTCCTGTTTTTCAGATCCGGACCGATAAACAGTATTCTGTCTTTGTTGCTGGTTTGCAGTGATTTAGCTCTAGTGGATAGGACAGTATGTATACCGCCTACTTTATTACAGACTTCCCAACTAACTTCAAAAATATAGTCGGGAGTCAAACGTCCCTCTTCCATGAATACAACCCTACTAATCTATAAAATTTTTCATCACAAAGATACGGTTTTTCGCTGAACTTTTTGAATTTAGCCTATCTTTGTAAACAAAACAAATCAATATGTTCGGACAAGGCTTATGTAGGGGGATTTTAAGATTAATCGGATGGAAATGGGAAGCCAAGGTTCCGAATTTGGATAAATGTGTGGTTTGTGTTGCTCCGCACACCAGTAACTGGGATTTCATCATGGGTTTATTGGGCTACACAGCTGCAGGACGTTTCGCCAATTTTGTAATCAAACAGGAATGGATGAAAGGTTTTCCAGGCTGGTTGCTGACAAAACTTGGTGGCATCGGTGTCGATCGAAGCAAGCCGAGTGCTTTTACCGACCACATGGCCGAACTCTACAGAACCCGGGAGAAATTCAATTTGGGCATCACGCCCGAGGGAACACGCAAGCCGAACCCCAAATGGAAAAAAGGGTTTTACCATATCGCTGTGAAGGCCAATGTGCCCATCGTTTTGGTCAAGATCGATTACGCCAAGAAGTTGATGAGTATTTTTGATGTTTTTGAACCTACCGGTAACGAGCAAGCTGACATCTTTGCCATCCAGCAAAAATACGTAGGCGTAACACCTAAATATCCTGAAAATTTCGTTCTCCCGTCAAAACCATTGGTGAAATGAGAATCAGCCTGATTCAGAGCGATATCATCTGGGAACACAAGAACGCCAACCTGCTCTTTTACGAAAGTCTGCTTTCCGGTCTGACCGGCAAAACAGATCTGGCCGTCCTTCCCGAAATGTGCACTACCGGTTTCAGCATGAATCCGGAACTGTTGGCTGAAACCATGGAAGGAGAAACCATCACTGCCTTTACGCGCATGGCTGCAAACTTTGGTTTTGCCATTGCCGGAACATTTATTGGTAAAGAAGCGTCAAATTGCTACAACCGCGCTTTCTTTATACAACCAGACGGTCAGGTGGAAATCTACGATAAAAAACACTTGTTCCGCATGGGTGACGAAGGGTTGCATTATGCATCCGGAAAAACCCGAAAAATCGTTTCGTACCTGGGTTGGAACATCCGGCTAGCCGTTTGTTACGAACTGCGGTTCCCGGTCTGGCTTCGCAATGTGAAAAATGATTACGACCTGCTGTTGGTCATGGCGAACTGGCCGGAAAGCCGCCAGCATGTCTGGAGCAGCCTTCTGACGGCACGTGCGTTGGAAAACCAGGCATATGTCTGCGGTGTGAACCGTGTCGGTACGGATGCAAATGAAATCGTATATTCAGGCGGATCCATGCTGGTTAATGCCTACGGAACCAACCTGACCGATTTTGAGCAGGAGGGCGTCGGTAGTAAAAGCACTAACCCCGCCGCAAGCAGCGGGACAGGCACTACCGCAATTCAAACACTGGACCTGAATCTGGATGAACTGCACCGCTTCCGCCGGAAATTTCCGGTCTGGAAAGATGCGGATGCATTTGAGATTATTTAGTTCGTTTGAACGAAATGTACTTGGGTTCCATCGGTACATAATCATCACGATCCCATAACGTGCTGGTAATCATAAGGTCAGCACTGTAACGGTTGCAAGCGATCGGCACATTGTGGATACGGCACTGACGCAGCAACATCTGAATGTCTGCTTCGTGCGGTTGGGGGTTCAGGTCATCAATCAGGAAAACGGCCAAGTCAATTTGATTGCGTACCACCAGTGCGGCGATTTCGGCATCTCCGCCCAACGGTCCGGAGTTCATGCAGGTGATTTCAGCCTTGACACCTTGGGTTTTCAAGGCCTTTTCAACGAGTCCGCCCGTCGTTCCAGTGCAGACAATGTGGTGCGCGGAAAGAAAGTCGGAATTGAAAATGGCCCACTCAATCATATCTGCCTTGCGTTTGTCGTGGGCTACCAAGGCAATTGTCAGTTTCTTATGCATTTTTTTTTGTTAGTAAATATTTCGCTACAAAGGTACGTCCAATATTGCCCAAATGTGCTTTTTGTGTTGTAATGTAATTGTTTTGTCACATTCTGAAAAAAAAAGGATATGAAAAAAGACACCTTCTAAGCAAAATAAACAATAATAAATTGGAAATTGAAGAAAGGTTGGTATTTGTTATTAATTTTGGAGTGGATTAAATCGTTTGCTTCCAGCAAAAATAATGAAAAAGAAGTTGCTTTTCACGCTGTTGCTAACCTTTTTGGCTTGTTTGAATCTAGAGGCTTCAGATAAAGATTCATTGAATTTTCAAACGCAAGTTTCGCTTTTCGGCTTGTTGAATCCAACGAATGCTGTAGTGGTGAGTACAGGAGCACGAATAATCCCTCAACTTGATTACCTGCGTGATTTCTCGGGTGACAGACGCATCAGCGCCGAGGTTTCGGCCAATGTCAATCTGAATGCGGACATCAGCCCTTCGTATTTGAATCTGGCAGGTTCCATCGGTTTGTACCGTGCCTGGTTGCGTTTTTCCACGCAACGCAACGAAATCCGGGCAGGACTTCAGCAACTTAATTTTGGATCAGCCTCCTTGTTGAGGCCGTTGCAATGGTTTGATGGACTGAATCCGACCGATCCGCTTCGTATGACCAACGGTGTTTGGGGCATCCTCGACCGCATTTATTTTAAGAACAATTCCACGCTTTGGTTGTGGGGGCTTTATGGAAATCCTGACAAACGAGTCTGGGATATCAATGTCCATACTGCTCCATTGCCCGAGCTTGGTTTCCGCTTCCAACAACCTGTTCCCATGGGAGAAATGGCGTTGTCCTTCAACAACAGGACAGTCGAAACAACGGTGGGAGCCACATCCCGCTATCATGAAACTAAAATTGGTTTGGATGGAAAATGGGACGTTGGACCAGGGCTTTGGTTTGAAGATAGTTTTACAGCAACTTCCCAGGCAAGTCCGCTACATGCTGGATGGAACTCCCTGACAGTTGGATCGGATCTGACACCGGAAGGTTTGGATGGATTGAGCTTCACCTTCGAACACATGCTGAACACAACCTATTCGACCGATGCGCATTCTTCGAATTCCTCCAATTTGTCGGCGCTGTCTGCCACTTGGCCCATCAATATATTCAACCGTCTTTCAGGCATTGTCCTCTACAGTTGGGAAACCAACTATTGGTTTCGCTATCTGACCTGGAGTGCCGATTTCGACCGAAGCTCCTTTTATGTGATCGGTTTTTGGAATCCGAATTTATCCACATCCGTGTTGTCCCTTGGTTCGGGTTCCTTTTCAAAATACGGCTTTCAAGTGATGTATGTCCTCCATTTGTAATACTTTACACTCATGAATGAAATCATCCAAATCAAAAATCTCGTAAAACGCTTTCCCGTTGGAAAGGACTTTTTTACGGCATTGCATGACATCAACCTGAATTTTACCCAAGGCGAATTCGCCGGTTTTACCGGTCCCAGCGGTTCAGGTAAAACCACGTTGCTCAACATCATCGGTTCGCTGGACAGCCCGTCGGAAGGCAGTGCCACGGTGATGGGGCAGGATGTGGCTCTTTTAAGCAACCGAGAGGCAGCGTTGCTTCGAAACCAGCACATCGGCTTTATCTTTCAGACCTACAACCTTTTGCCGGTGTATACCGTTTTTGAAAACGTGGAATTTGCGCTTTTACTGCAAAAAATGACGACTTCAGAACGGCGGAAAGCAGTGATGGAGGCTCTGGAATGGGTTGGTCTAACGGACAAGATGAAATCCCGCCCCAACATGCTTTCGGGCGGAGAAAGCCAGCGCGTGGCCATTGCCCGCTCGATGGTCAAGAAGCCGGAAATCGTCCTGGCTGACGAACCCACTGCCAACCTGGACTCCAAAAATTCGCATCATATTTTGCAAACGATGAAAAAGCTGAACGAGGAACTGAATGTGACCTTCCTCTTCGCCACGCACGATGAAAAGGTGATGAAATACCTGCGGCGCATCGTTTCGCTGGAGGATGGCAGAGTAGTTTCGGACCGTTTAACGGAGTAAACGCCATGATCGCCTTTAAACTCGCCTATCGCAACTTAATGGGTGCCGGACTTCGCACGTTCCTGAACGTGAGTGTGTTGTCCTTCGCTTTTGTCCTGATCATCTTCTTCAACGGGATGATGGACGGCTGGCATCGTGAAAGCCGGATCGATACCATTGCCTGGGAAGCAGGTCAGGGGCAGCTCTGGCACCCGGCGCTCGACATGTATGATCCGTTGACGCTCCAGGACGCCCACGCACCACTGAATACTAAAGCTTTAGCATTGGTGAAGGCTGGACAACTCACACCGATATTGATTGTTACTGCCACCGCTTATCCGCAAGGTCGTATGGAAGGCATCCTGCTGAAAGGCATCGATCCGGCCCAGAACATTCTGGACCTGCCTTCAGCAACATTGCAGGGTAAGAATGGTTGTTACGGTTTGATTGGAAATCGTACTGCCAAAAATATGAAGCTCAAGACAGGTGACCAATTGCTGGTACGCTGGCGAGACGTCCACGGCACCTTCGATGCCAAGGAAATCACCATCGCCGGGGTTTTTGCATGCAATGTACCAACCGTGGACAATGGTCAGGTTTGGTTGCCCATCGATACGCTCCGTGAAATGACCTCCATGCAGGGGCAGGCAACCTTGTTCGTGGCCTCCAAAACATACGCAGGCGGCGATTTGGGACAGTGGAAATGGAAAGACCTGAAATTCCTGCTTTTAGACCTGGATAATATTGTCAAAGCCAAGAAATCAGGCGGTACGATTCTGCAGATGCTCTTGCTCTTCATTGCCTTGTTGGCCATCTTCGATACGCAGGTTTTGTCGATTTTCCGCCGTCAGAGGGAGATTGGCACGTATATTGCATTGGGCATGACCCGTTGGCAAGTGGTGGGTATTTTTACGGTGGAAGGCGCCGCCCACAGTGTTTTGGCTGCCCTACTTGGAGCCCTTTGGGGCATCCCGCTGATGCTTTTCATCGGGCATACGGGCATCAACTTTGGCATCAACGATATCGGTATCTCCATGCGAAGCGTGATCTATCCGTATTACAGCATCGGTCTGATAGTCAGCACCACCGTCATCGTCATCCTTGCCGCCACCATCGTGAGCTACATTCCTGCCCGACGCATAGCCAAAATGAAACCCACGGACGCACTTAAAGGAAAACTGCAATGATCAAATTCTTGTTTTTAGGCATCCTTCGGGATAAAAGCAGAAGCCTGCTCCCCATCATCGTCGTTTCGGTGGGCGTTTTCCTCACGGTCGTGATGATTGGCTGGATGAACGGTATTTTTGGCGACATGATCGACATCAATGCGAACTTCACGTCGGGTCATGTCAAAGTGATGACCCGTTCGTACGCGGAAAATGAAAACCAGCTACCCAACGATTTGGCCATCCTGGGTGCGAACGAACTGACCGATACCCTTCGAATTGAACATCCGGAAATGGCTTGGGTGCAACGCATCCGTTTCGGTGGACTACTCGATGTTCCTGACAGCATAGGAGATACCCGCTGCCAGGGACAGGCCATCGGAACCGCGCTGGATCTGTTTCATCCGGAATCGGGCGAAGCTAAACGGTTGAATATCGCTAAAGCGTTGATTCATGGTAAGATACCTGCCAGACCCGGCGAAGCGCTCATCAGTGACGAGTTCGCCATCCGATACCACGTGGCCGTGGGTGACAGTTTCACCTATTTCGGCACGACGATGAACGGAAGCATGGCTTTTTATACGTTCAAAGTGAGCGGAACCGTCCTTTACGGAACATCACTCATGGACAGAGGTTCCATGATCATAGATTTAACGGATGCCAGAAAGGCACTGGATATGGACGATGCCGCCAGCGAAATTCTGGGCTTTCTGCCCGAAAATGTCTATGATGAGACCATGGCCAAAGATGTTGAAACCACCTTCAATGCAAAACACAGCAATCCCAAGGATGAGTTTTCACCCGAGATGTTCCGGCTCAGCGAGCTCAACAGCATGGGGCAATACATCGCCATTGTCGACAACATGAGTTTCATCATGGTCTTCATTTTTGTGCTGGCCATGTCGGTGGTGCTTTGGAACACGGGTTTGCTTGGTGGTCTTCGCCGATACAACGAATACGGCCTGCGACTAGCTTTGGGCGAGGAAAAGAAACACATTTACCGGAGTTCACTGATGGAAGCAGTCCTTATCGGATTCCTGGGATCCGTTCTGGGTACTGCTCTGGGATTGATTGTTGTTTATTCCCTTCAGGTGCATCCGCTGGACGTGAGCAGCATGATGAAAAACGTCACCATGCTGATGCCGCAAACCTACCGGGCCATCGTTTCGCCCAGCCTATTCTACATCGGATTCCTGCCGGGGTTGGCTGCCATGGTATTGGGTAATGCGTTGGCAGGCAGAGCCATTTATAAACGCAGAACTGCTGAGTTATTCAAAGAATTAGAAGTTTAGTTTGTTATTTTGAGCGGCTATCTCTGCGTTACTGTTCAATCGCTTGTCCTCACGTACTTTAAGTACGCTCCGGGAAGCTCAATCACAGTGCCTTGATCTAACCACCCAAAATAACAAACTTCCGTGGGGTTTTAACTTAAAAAGAAGAGAAAAATGAAAAGTATAGTGTTCAGTTTTTTTATCGCAATAGCGACGGTAGTTTCAGCGCAGGATGCCAAAACGATTTTGGCGAAAGTGGACCAGAACATGGCTTCCAAAAACAGGATCTTCGAATCGACCATGATCGTGCACGGGCAGCGCGCTAGTCGTACCATGACGGCCAGATCGTATTCAGTCGGCGAGCAGAAATCGTTCACCGAATACCTGAGTCCGGTTCGGGAGCAAGGCACCAAGATGCTGAAAGTGGGCAACCAACTCTGGATTTATTCGCCTTCCACCGACCGCACCATCCTTATTTCCGGACAGTTGCTGCGTCAGTCGGTGATGGGTTCAGACCTTTCCTACGAAGACATGATGGAAGACAGCAAGCTGACGGATAAGTATCAGGCTGAAAATACCGGCACGGAAGTGATCGATGGCAGAAAATGTTATATGCTGGTACTTACCGCTGTAACCACGGATGTCAATTATTTCAAACGCAAGTCTTGGATTGATACGGAGCGCTTCGTACCTTTGAAGGAAGAACTGTATGCCAAAAGCGGACAATTACTGAAGCGCACCACACTGAGCGGTGTAAAACAAGTTCAAGGGCGTTGGTTTCCAACAATAATAATGTACAAAGATATGCTGAAAGCCGGTGATGGAACGGAATTCCGAATGACGAGCATCCAGTTCGACCAAGTTATTCCGGATTACATTTTCTCGAAGGCTGCATTGAAAAAATAAGAAATGAGTGAACTGAAAAACCTGGGTCAAACCACGAAATACGCTTTTGATTATACGCCCGAAATTCTGGAAAGCTTTCCCAACAAGCATCCTGGAAGCGATTATTTCGTGAAATTCAACTGCCCTGAATTTACCAGCCTTTGTCCAATTACGGGGCAACCGGATTTCGCAACGATTTACATCAGTTATATGCCTGATGGAAAGCTGGTTGAAAGCAAGAGCTTAAAGCTTTATTTGTTCAGTTTCCGCAACCACGGCGCCTTTCACGAGGACTGTATCAACATCATCATGAAAGATCTGGTAGCGCTGATGGAACCCAACTACATCGAAGTCTGGGGCAAATTCCTGCCACGCGGCGGTCTAAGCATCGACCCGTATTGCAATTATGGCAAGCCGGGCAGCAAGTATGTACAGATGGCCGAATACCGGATCTTGAATCACGATTTGATTCCTGAGAAAATCGACAACCGATAAGTTTTATGGCAAAAAAAAGGCCTTCCCTCCAGATTTTTTCCGCCGATGTCCTTACTAAATTGGCATTGCCATTGGTGGATAGCGGTATTTCAGCAGGTTTCCCCAGCCCTGCCCAGGATTATCTGGATCTGAAACTGGACCTGAACAAGGAGCTGATTGCCAACCCTTCCAGTACCTTTTTCGGCCGTGTGAAAGGCCAATCCATGAAGGATGCCGGTATTCTGGACGGGGATATTCTGGTCATTGACAAGTCGTTGGATCCGCAAGACGGAGATACGGCCGTTTGCTACATCGACGGCGAATTCACCTTGAAATTCATCCGAATTGAGAAGGATGCCGTCTATCTGGTTCCCGCCAACCCCGCTTTCGAACCAATCAAAGTGACGGAAGAAAACAACTTCTGCATCTGGGGCATCGTGACCTATACGATTCAGGACCACAAACACCGGCAAAGGCGATAATATGTGCTTCATGTCCCGACTCACGGTTTCAGCCGCTGAACTTAAATCTAGATTTCAGGTTGATTTGGACGATCCGGAAGATCGTTGGCAACCGGCTATGGAATTCAGTGCGTTCGTGCATCCGAAGATGCCTGTCGTGGCGAGCAACAAGCCGGACAAAATTCAATTTTTCGAATGGGGGCTGATGCCTTCTTGGGCAAAGGATAAAACGTTGCAGAACAATACGCTGAACGCCAGGGTGGAAACGCTGCACGAAAAGCCTTCCTTCAAAAACGTACTGAACAACCGCTGCCTCATACCCGCCGACGGTTTCTACGAATGGCAATGGTTGGACGAGAAGGGTAAGATTAAGCAAAAATACCTGCTCACGTTGGAAGATGAGGAAATCTTCGCCTTTGCCGGCCTGTGGAGCGCCTGGGCAGACCGCTCCACAGGCGAGCTGCTCGAAACCTACACCATCATCACCCGCCCAGCCAATGAACTCATGGCCCGCATCCACAACAGCAAACTACGTATGCCCTGGATTCTGCCCCGCACAGACGAATCGAAATGGCTGAACGGTAAACAAGTTGATTTCAACGATGTGCATTTGACGGCTGAACCCTTGGGCACACAGCCGCTGATCTCGCAAGCATCCCTTTTTTAAAATGTACGCCTTAGTCGATTGCAACAACTTCTACGCCTCCTGCGAGCGCGTGTTCAACCCCAGTCTGAACGGGGTTCCCATCGTCGTTTTGTCCAACAACGACGGCTGCGTGATCGCGCGTTCCAACGAGGCCAAGCTGCTGGGCATTCCGATGGGGGAGCCCGCCTTCAAGATGAAGGAAGTGATCGAACAGCACGGCGTGGCAGTGTTTTCCTCCAATTACACGCTCTACGGCGATATGTCGGCCAGGGTGATGCAAACGCTCCAAACCTTCGTGCCCAACATGGAAATCTATTCCATCGATGAGGCTTTCCTGAATTTTCACGGTTTCGAGCATCTGGATCTGGCAGCGTTCGGCCGGAAAATCGTGCGCGTCACGACTAAAAATACGGGCATCCCTGTGAGCATCGGCATTGCGCCTACCAAGACCCTGGCCAAGGTAGCCAACAAATTTGCCAAAAAATACAAGGGCTACAAAGGCGCCTGCGTCATCGACACCGACGAAAAACGCATCAAAGCGCTGCAAAAATTTGCCATCGGTGATGTTTGGGGCATTGGCCGACGCTATGCCAAACTGATGGAATACAACGGCATCCACACCGCTTACGATTTCACCCAGCGCCCTGTCTCCTGGGTCCGAAAGAACCTGACCGTGGTTGGCGAGCGCATGTGGAACGAACTGCGCGGCATTCCGTGCATTGAACTTGAGAATCAGCCTTCAGCCAAAAAACAAATCTGTACCTCGAGGAGTTTTGGAAGCAAATTGACTGAATTCGGCGACATTGCCGAAGCGGTTTCCAACCATGCAGCCTCCTGTGCTGCCAAACTGCGCCGTCAGCATTCCTGCGCCGCCGGAATGTTGGTCTTCATCATGACCAATCCCTTTGCCCAGCGCGATCCGCAATACGTCAACAGCAGGCATTTCAAACTCTCCGTTCCGACCAGCGACACCAGCGAAATCATTGGTCATGCCAAAAGGTTGTTGGAGGAAATCTTCAAAAAGGGCTATTCCTACAAGAAAGCCGGGGTCATCATCACCGAAATCGTACCCGACGCACCCATTCAGGCCGACCTGTTCGACACGGTGGACCGCGACCGGCAGAAACGGCTGATGAAGGCCATTGATTCCCTCAACGACGGCTACGGCACCAACAAGGTTCGCAGCGCAGCGCAAGGCTACAGCAAGAAGTGGAAACTCAAGAACGAGCAGCTTTCGCCCTGCTACTCCACAAAGCTTTCGGACATTATCGAGGTGAAAACGAATGAATCATAAGAAATTGGAAACAAGCCAAATCTTGCATTTCTAAGGACCCCATCCGAAAATGGCCTTGTTTATGAGTGAAGAAAGCCGTTTCTTTGCCATCTAATTTCACGGTAAGATATGGTAGTGCTTTTCAAAGGTTATAACAATCATAGCAACAGGCTGTTACAGGCAATTCATCTGGAGGCTTTCTGCATGGAGCACGACTTGAAATTTTATAACCCGAGTTTTTGGAGAATGAAAGGTTTGTACGGCATCAAAGGTAAACCTGCTGACGCACTCATCTGGTCCATGCTGTGTACGCTGAACAAAATCTGTTTGCTTCCAAAAATTAAGTTCAACAGGGGTGGAATGCAAGAAAAGTACGAACAACTCTTACTTCGAAAGAAGTTAGTCTTTGTTTATGGCTGGCGGTTCAGAAACTTTGAACTGACCGAGAAATTCCAGAAGGAGCTGGTTGCCAAATATTCCATTTTGCCCAATTTGTTTGAAACGAATGAACTGTATCAGAAGGTTCTTAAACTTGACCATTCAACGTACAATCTGGTAGGAGTGCACGTTCGGAAAGGAGATTACAGAAACTGGAAGAATGGCATTTATTTTTTCGAAGATGCTGTTTATCAAACATATATGGACAACCTGAATGCGGAACTCTGCAAATTAAACGGAAAGCAAACATTGTTCATTGTCTTTTCGAACGAACCCCTTCATATTCAGCCATCCGATGCAATCATTCTTTCCAAAAATCTCTGGTATGTGGACCAGAAAATAATGAGCTTGTGCGATTACCTCATCGGGCCTCCCAGTACGTTTACGCTTTGGGCCAGTTACCTGGGAGATGCTCGGTATTACCAAATCACAGACGCCTCAGGGAAAATCAGTTTGGACGATTTTTTATCCAGTAAAGGCTAAAGATGTTTCAATAGAGCGTTAAGGTCAAGGCACTGCTTACTCGACACCCCGGAGCGTACTTAAGGTACGTGAGGAGTGGCGAGTGAGCAGTAACGCAGAGATTGACGCTCTATTGAGACAACTTAGTTACCAGTTGTCGGTGCGGAAGTTAGGTGCCCAAAGCCCGTCCTTGTTGGCCAAACTGGCCGGTGGATTAGTGCCCCAGCAATAGCGGACGGCAACGGGTTTAGGCACGGCAGGATTCCAAACAACGATGGTTTTGCCCTCGAATTTGGCTTGTGCCCATTGGAAGACCTTGTCCTCACCAGCAATGGCGAAACCGGTCAGCTTATCGCACCAGGCCACGAAATCCTCTTTGTTGGGCTTGAAGAACAACTGGATGGAATCGCCTTTCACCTGATAACTATCGTACATCGGTCCGGAAGCCTCGATATCCTCACCATAAGCTTTGACCTGAGCGGCAACAGCCAAACGGTAACCGATTTCCTGCTTGTTTTTGGGATGAATGTTCATAGGGTCGCTCGCATTTTCGATGGCCACGATCATGGCGGTATTCGGTACGGAGAGGTTCTGCAGTTGTGCTTCCCGCACGGTCATCATCGAACCGTTTTCGACAGGTTTGGCCATGGCTTTGCCATTATTGGCCAACTGTACATAAAGAAATGGAAAATCCCCTTGGCCGAACGAGTCACGCCAGTCGCTAATCAACGTTTCCATGATTTCCCGATATTCCTTGGCAGAAGGACCGTTGGATTCACCCTGATACCAGAGTGCGCCCCGAATGGCATACGGAAACAAAGGGGCGATCATGCCATTATAACAAACGTAGGGATTGTGTTGGTCCAAACTTGGATCCGGATTCTTCGGAGCCTTTGGTTTTTTGGCAGTGACATCCCCTGCTGAAGCCGCCAGCGCAGTCCTATCGCCGCTGTATTTTGCCATCTGTTCCCGATAGGCAGGCATCGTTTTGGCACTATCGGCTGTGAATTTGTCCCGCTTTGCCTGATAGGCATCCAACAAGTAGTTCAGGTTTGGATGTGCTTTCAGGTGTTTCTCGCTGATCCAACTTTCGGCAGTGCTGGCTCCAAAGGCTGAAGTGATCAGTCCGAACGGAATACCGTATTTATCGTACAGATTCTTTGCAAAAAAATAGGCGGCAGCCGAAAAATGTCCGACTGTCTTCGGGGAACAGACTTCCCATTTGCCGACCACGTCCTTCTGAATCTCATTGCTCGGTGTGTAATCCACGTCAAACACCCTGATTTTCGGGTAATTGGCTCCGGCCACTTCTTCCGCTTCGTTGTCCACACCGCACCAGTAGCGGTCCTCCTTGGCCACCGTCATATCCATGTTGGATTGGCCGGAACAAACCCAGACTTCACCTATATATATGTCCTGAATGAAAACGGAGTTCTTTTTGCCCTTAATGACCATGTTGAAGGGACCACCGGCAGGCAACGCTTTCAGTTTGACCCTCCATTTGCCGGACTTGTCGGTTTTGGCTGAAACTTTCTGGCTGTTGAAAAGTACCGCCACCTTTTCACCGGGTTTGGCAGTACCCCAAACCGGGATGGGCTTGTTGCGCTGCAGCACTACATGCTCGCTGAATAGGTTGGCCGGTCTGACCACTGCGAAAACAGGCAAAGCTGCAAGCAGCAAACCAGCCAGAAACAACCCTTTTAAAACCTTGTTCATTTCCTTAAAGTATTTTACGTTCGTTTATTCTAAACAGTCGTTTTTCGTGACTCGGCATAGTCGAAGCTTGCTTCGCCTCTGCACTCGCTACTCAAAACGTTCTTTCAGCCAATCGATGTACAACCCTTTCCACACTTCGTGGTAACGGAAAGTCTCACGGAAACCCCAACCGTGGCCTCCTTCGGGAAAAATATGCAAGGAGGCGGGAATATTATATTTCTTGAGTGCCGCATAAAAGTCAAAGCTGTTTTGTGGTGGAACGGCACCGTCGTCGTCGCTCAGGAAAAGCAGGGTGGGAGGGGTGTCTTTCGTTACCTGCAGCTCGTTGGAATAATAATCGACAGAATCCCTTTTGTAGCCCAGTCCAAGCAGATTTTCACGGGAACCGGCATGGGTCACGCTTTCTTGCATGGAAACTACCGGGTAGAACAAAATCATAAAGTCGGGGCGGCAGCTGAAGGAACTCAAAGGCAGCGGAGGAATTGGTTTCTTGACTTTGGAAGGCGCCATCGGTGGCACTGGCGTTCCCAAGTCAAAATGCGTTCCCAACGTAGCAGCCAGATGACCGCCAGCCGAAAAACCGCTGACACCGACTTTCAACGGGTCCAGTTTCCATTCACCCGCCCGGCTGCGGATGATACGCATGGCCTGTTGAGCGTCTTTCAAAGGTATAAAAGCATGTTTGTTGGGTAGTCGATATTTCAATACGAATGCGTTGATACCGAGGCTTGAAAGCCATTCGCCGAATTGTGATCCTTCGTGCCCGGCAGCTTCACGAATGTAACCACCGCCAGGAATCACCAGGATGGTCACACCGGTGTTTTTGGAAGAATCGGCCGGATAAAATTTCATGGACGGCACGGAAACATTCTCCACACGGTCGTTTTCCGTCACTTCAGCGACGGTGATTCCGTTGCTTTCAGGCACACCCTCGGGCCAAAGAAAAATGACTTCGCGTTCAGCCGCCTGCAGGACAGCCGAGGTTAAAAAGAACAGACAAAAGAGTGCATTTTTCATGCTTGTAAGGTTTTTTGAATTTTAGTGTGCGTAAAAACTATTTTCCTATACGCAATCGAACATCCCTAGCTGCTTACTGCGAGGAGCTTCAATAGCCGTCTGCTAAAGTACGGCATTTGCTTAGAACGGACAAAAAAACCTCAGCGTTTTTCTGCCGGTCGAAAACTATCCCGATACTGCGTGGGTGTTTTTCCGACCAGTTGCTTAAACAGCCTATTGAAATAAGGAATATTCTCAAAGGCGAGCGAACAGGCGATGTCCTTGACCGGTTTGTCGTTGATAACCAGTATCAATTGGGCATTCTCAATTTTTTTCCGGTTGATGTAATCGATGGGTGTATCGTCCATTTCCTGTTTGAACAGGCGGGTGAAATGGTCGTCGGAGAGGAAGCAACGGTCCGAAAGGTCGCTGATGCAGATTTTTTTTCCAATGTTCTCGCGGATGTACCTCAGCGCCTTGACGATGCGGCTGTCTTCCGAAACGATGAGCTTGTCTGCCCGTTCCAGAAATCTGGACAGCAGTTGCAGCAGAATGCCGTTGGTCTCCGTCCATACCGGAAAAGACGTCTGGGCGGTCGAAGCCAAGCTTTTGAGAAAACCGGCACTATTATCGTACGAACCCGGATCGTAAATGGGCAGCCCTTTGCCCGGATTAATCACCAACAACCGTTTCATCAATTCATAATCGAGGGACGTTACAGGCACTTCCAGCGGAAACTGGAAATGCTCGAAAATGCGCGTCGTATCGGTGTGGTTTTCGCTGACATGCAGGTAAAACAAGGAAAAATGCCGGTCGCAGCTGTCGTTGTGCAGAGAAAAGGGCGGAATCAGATACAGATGACCGGGTGTAAGCCGTTGTTCCACCCCTTCCACCGTCATGCACGCCTCACCTTCGTCCACCAGATAGATGCGGAAGAACGGGCTCTTGATGTTCCTAAAATTCCAATCTCCTTCGTGGACGGCTCGCCCAGCGTTCAGCAAGATCAGGTTCAGCGATTCTTTTTCCATGACGATTCGTTTGCAACAAAAGTATGAAATTCCGTCCAAGTTCTCTACATTTGCGACTTAACCTTCAATACCATGAAACGTTTTGGAAGCGTCATCCGGTTGCGCCCTGAAAAACTGGAAGAATACAAGACTCTGCACGCCGCTGTTTGGCCTGGAATTCTTCAAAAGATTACCGAGTGCAACATTCGTAATTACAGCATTTATTATAAGGATGGTATCCTGTTCAGTTATTTCGAATACATAGGAACGGATTATATTGGAGATATGGCGCTGATGGCCGAAGACCCTGAAACCCAACGCTGGTGGGCGGTTTGCAAACCTTGCCAGGAGCCGTTGGAAACCCGGCAGGAAGGCGAATGGTGGGCGGATATGGACGAATTCTTTCACCTCGACTAGACCTATGAAAAAACAAAACATACTCAGTTCCCCGACCGGGAAATCTTTTCTACTGCCTTTCCTGCTCATTTCCAGCCTGTACCTGCTCTGGGGTTGCGCCCACGGCATGCTCGATGTGCTGAACCGTCATTTCCAAGGCTGCTTTGCCATGCACAAAGCCCAATCGGGCTTCGTGCAGTTTTCGACCTATATCGCTTATTTTATAATGGCCATACCGGCCGGCCAGATTTTAAAGAAACTGGGGTACAAGAAAGGTATTTTTGTCGGCCTAATGATGTTCGCCCTTGGTGCGTTGGCCTTCGTACCGGCAGCTTTCGCGAATTCACCGACGCCCTTTTTGGCCGCCTTATTTTTCCTGGCTTGCGGGCTGTGTATCATCGAAACAGGTGCCCATCCCTACGCAACGGTACTCGGACCTCCCGAAAACGCAGCGCAGCGCATCAATGTGGCTGCCGCCTTCAACGGCGTGGGCTGGATCATCGGTCCACTTATCGGTGGAACCCTGATTTTTGGAGCGGATGCGAACGATGCCTTGGCCACCGCCAAACCGTACGTCTTGGTCGGTATCGTGGTATTGATCGTTGCAATTGCCTTGCTTTTCGTAAAAATGCCCGAAATCGTTCCACCAACCGAAGAAGAGGAGCAGGGTGCTGCAGTTGCACCAATATCCATCTGGAAACGCAAAAGCTTTGTTTTGGCCGTAGTGGCTCAGTTCCTATATGTGGCTGCCCAAACCGGCATTTTCAGTTTTTTCATCAATTATGTGGTTGAACTCTTTCCGGGTCTGAGCAACTTGGATGCTTCACGGATGCTGAGCCTAGGTGGTATGGGGCTGTTCCTGGTCGGACGCCTCACCAGCAGCTGGTTCATGCGTTGGGTGAATCCTGCCCGACTGCTGGCTTATTTTGCTCTCGCAGCCGTCGTGTGCATGGTGCTGGTCGTTCTGTCCGTCGGAACCCTTTCCTTTGTGGCGCTCTGCCTTTCCATGTACCTGATGTCCATGATGTTCCCAACGATTTTTGCCCTAGGTGTGCATGGTCTCGGAGTCCAGACCAAACAGGCTTCCTCCTACATCGTGATGGGTGTGGGTGGTGGAGCAGTTTCTCCTTTTCTGATGGGCTTTATCGGCGAAACCAACATGGCGCTGGGCTTCTTTGTCCCACTGGCATGTTTTATATTTATCGCTTTTTACGGTTGGACTCAACTTTCTGGGAGCAAACAGAAGTAAATTCTTGCATTCTGAAAAGTGTTGAAAAACATATTTTTCAAACTATTTTTTATGGTAACTTTGCTCGAGCAGTTCAGCACAGTTCAGCACAGATAATCCCGCTTAATTGACGTTTAAAAACTCTATCTTATTATGACCAAGTATCCAAAAGTAGGGATTCGTCCCATTATCGACGGGCGCCAGGGCGGTGTCCGTGAAAGTCTGGAAGACCAGACCATGAATATGGCCAAAAGTGCCGCAGCCCTCATTTCCTCCAAATTGCGTTATCCGGACGGATCGCCTGTCGAATGTGTCCTTGCCGACACCACCATCGGCCGTGTACCTGAAGCTGCCGCCTGTGCTGCAAAGTTCGAAAAAGAAGGTGTTGGCCTGACCCTTTCCGTCACCCCTTGCTGGGCGTATGGTACGGAAACCATCGACCTGAATCCTTATTATCCGAAAGCCATTTGGGGCTTCAACGGAACGGAACGTCCGGGTGCCGTTTACTTAGCTGCCGCGCTGGCCGGCCACGCTCAAAAGGGTGTGCCTGCGTTCGGCATCTATGGTGAAAACGTACAGGACAATACCGACACCAGCATCCCTGCTGACGTGGAAGAAAAAATACTGCGTTTCGTCAAGGCCGGTTTGGCTGTTGCCCAGATGAAAGGCAAATCCTACCTGGGTATCGGTGGCCAATGCATGGGCATCGCCGGTTCCGTCGTAGATCCCGACTTTTTCCAGGATTACCTTGGAATAAGGACTGAAGCCGTAGACGAAGTGGAACTGATCCGCCGCATCGACAAAGGGATTTTCGACCCTGAAGAATTTAAAAAAGCCCTAGCTTGGACTTCCAAATACTGCAAAACAAACGAAGGCGAAGATTTCAGCGAGCCCTCCAAACAAAGCAGTCGCGAGCAAAAGGAAAAAGACTGGGAATATGTCGTGAAAATGACCCTCATCATGCGCGATCTGATGGTGGGAAACCCTCGGTTGAAAGAACTGGGTTACGCCGAAGAGGCCTTGGGCCATAACGCCATTGCCGCCGGTTTCCAAGGCCAACGCCAATGGACCGACTTCCTCCCGAACGGCGACTTCAGCGAAGCATTGCTCTGTTCGTCCTTCGACTGGAACGGCATTCGTGAAGCTTTTGTGTTAGCCACCGAAAACGATTCCCTGAACGGCGTTTCCATGCTGTTCGGTCATTTACTCACCAACACTGCCTCCATATTCTCCGATGTACGCACCTACTGGAGCCCCGACGCTGTCAAACGTGTCACCGGTTACGAACTCGAAGGCGCTGCTGCCAACGGCATCATCCACCTCATCAATTCCGGCGCCACTTGTTTGGATGCCACAGGCGAAATGCAAAACGCAGCCGGTGAACCTGCTATGAAACAACCTTGGGACATCACCGAAGCCGATGTGCTGAAAAGCCTGGATGCTACTACTTGGTATCCGGCCAACACCGGCTATTTCCGCGGCGGCGGTTATTCCTCCAACTTCCTGTCCAAAGGTGGAATGCCGGTGACCATGCTGCGCGTGAACCGTATCAAAGGCCTAGGCCCGGTACTTCAAATTGCAGAAGGCTGGACAGTCAATATCCCTGAAAAGGTGCATGAAATCATCAACGTCCGAACGGACCGTACCTGGCCGACCACTTGGTTTGCCCCGCGCCTCAATGCCACGGAACAATTCAAGGATGTCTACAGCGTCATGAACAACTGGGGTGCCAACCACGGTGCCATCAGCTACGGCCACATCGGTGCCGACTTGATCACGCTGGCTTCCATGCTCCGCATACCGGTTTGCATGCATAATGTGGAAGGCAGCAAGATTTTCCGCCCTGCCACTTGGAATGCTTTCGGAATGGATGCTGAAGGTGCTGATTATAGAGCCTGTCTAACCTTCGGCCCCCTATACAAGTAACAAGATGTCTCAATAGAGCACCAATCTCAGCGTTACAGCTCATTCGACAATCCTCACGTACCTAAAGTACGCTCCGGTGTGTCTCATAAGCTGTGCCTTGATCTTGGCACTCTATTGAAACATCTTTCACCGTCTTCCCAAGAAGATAATAAAGCCGTCCGTTTTTTTTTCAGACGGCTTTCCATTTATTAATCAAAGCCTTTCCTCAATATCCTGCCCGATTAAATGTTATTGAATGTCGGAATAGTATAAGTCCAGTTCCTTCTGGTTTCCTATCTTTGCAACACTAAAAACCCTTAATATCTGACTATCATGAGTGACCTGCTCAAACCCGTCCATCCGGCGCTGGTTCCCAAAGTGACTTTTTACAACGGTTCCCAAATTCCCGTCGTAGGACTCGGAACATTCGGTTCCGACAATTACAGCCCCGACCAGGTTGCTACCGCCGTCAAACAGGCTATTGCGCTCGGTTACAGGCATCTGGACTGTGCTTCCATCTATGGCAACGAAAAAGAAATCGGAGCAGCTTTGAAGGAAGTCTTTGCTGCAGGCATTGTGACACGCCAGGAACTCTGGATCACGTCCAAAGTCTGGAACAACATGCACAATGATGTGATTGGTTCCTGCCAACGTTCGATGGCCGACCTGGGTGTCGATTACCTCGATTTGTACCTGGTGCACTGGCCTTTCCCCAACCACCATGCAACAGGCGTCACCGTAGATTCTCGCGACCCACACGCCGTGCCCTACATCCATGAAAACTACATGAAAACCTGGAGGAATATGGAAAAACTGGTCGAAATGGGTTTGGTGAGAAACATCGGCACGTCCAACATGACCATCGCCAAAATGCAACTTTTGCTGCGCGACTGCCGCATCAAACCCGTGGTGAACGAAATGGAAATGCACCCGCACTTCCAGCAACCTGAGCTTTTTGACTTCCTAGCATTGAACGATATCCGCGCCATCGGTTTCTGCCCCATCGGTTCACCCGGACGTCCCGATCGCGACAAAACGCCGGAAGATACCATTCCCATGGAAGATCCGCTCATCGTGGCCATTGCCGAAAAACACGGCATTCATCCAGCCATCGTTTGCGTTAAATGGGCTGCCCAGAACGGTCAGATTCCAATACCTTTCTCCGTGAAACCCGAGAAGTTCATGGCCAACTTGCGTTGCGTGACCGAAGATCCGCTCACCGACGAGGAAATGGCTTCCATCAAAACCATCAACAAACGCAACCGTTTCATCAAAGGACAAGTGTTCACTTGGGTCACCGCCAAGGACTGGCACGACCTCTGGGACGAAGACGGCGTCATCGCAGGAGCATAATCAAATTCTAAAAACATACGACAATGGCAACAATGAAAGCAGCCTATCTGCCCGGTAACAGCACCGTGGTTTTCAAAGATGTTGAAATCCCAGTTCCCGGACATGGCGAAGTCTTGATCAAAATGAAATCATCCACCATTTGTGGAAGCGATATCCGCGCCATCTACCGCGAACACCTTGGTAAAGGCCCCGAAGGCTATCAAAACAAAATATGCGGACACGAACCCAGCGGACAAGTCGTCCAATGCGGCCCGGGTCTTCGCCGCTTCAAGGAAGGTGACCGCGTGGTCGTCTATCACATTTCCGGTTGCGGTGTCTGCAACGACTGCCGTCGCGGTTACATGATCAGCTGCACTAGCCCGTACCGTGCTGCTTATGGTTGGCAACGCGACGGTGGCATGGCCGAATACATGCTGGCTGAAGAAAAAGACCTCGTCTTGCTGCCCGACAGCCTTTCCTATTCCGACGGCGCGCAGATTGCCTGTGGTTTTGGAACCGTTTATGAAGGCCTTGAGAAAATAGGCATCTGCGGAAACGACGCTGTGTTGGTGGTCGGTCTAGGCCCGGTTGGTTTGGCTGCTGCCATGTTGGCCAAAGCCATGGGTGCAAGCAAAGTCATCGGTGTGGACACTGTGCAGGAACGTATGGATATAGCTCTTGAAAAAGGCCTGTGCGACCATGTTTTCTTATCCGATAAAGATGCCTTGCAGAAAGTTCTGGATCTGACCGGTGGTTACGGTGTGGAACGTTCCGTCGATTGCTCAGGCAATACGCATGGCCGTCAACTGTCCATTCGCGCTGCCCGCAAGTGGGGCAAGATTGTGTTCATCGGCGAAGGCGGCACCTGCGAATTCAACCCGAGTCCGGACATCATCCACGACCAAAAGACCATCTACGGAAGCTGGGTCACCAACATTTGGCGCATGGAAGAACTGGTGGAACGCATCGAGAGATGGGGCATCCATCCCGCCGATTTGATTACGAATCGCTTTACGCTCGACAAGGCAGATAAAGGCTTCGAATTGATGAACGAAGGCAAATGTGGCAAAGTGGCTATTGTTTTTGATGAGGAATTAAAATGATATCTTTGACGAAATCTAAATACTAAACCATGAACTGGAAAAAAGAATTCGAAGAAATACTGCCGTTGCTTGGGCACCGGAACTGGATTTTGGTGGTGGACAAAGCGTATCCCATGCAAAGTGCCGATGGTATCGAAACCATTTACACGGGTGATAAGCTTATTTCAGTGCTGAAACATGTGCTCAACTGCATTCAGGAGGAACACCATGTCAAGCCCATCATCTACACCGACAAAGAGATGCTCTTCATGCGCGACGACCTGAGCAAAGGTGTCGATGCCTTCAAGGTCAGTCTGGCACAAACGATTGCCAAGTATAAAATCGAAGTCATTCCGCACGACGAAATATTCGTCAAGCTGGATGAAGCTTCCAAGTTGTTCAATGTGTTGGTGCTCAAAACAGACTGCCTGATGCCCTACACTTCCGTCTTTTTGGAACTTGATTGCGGCTATTGGTCGGCTGAACGCGAAAAAATCCTGCGCGAACGTATTTCCTAAAAACACACGAAACTAAAAAATCTAATACCAAATTCATGTCTGATAAAAAAGAATCCTCCCTGTTGAAACTCAACGGGAAAAGCATGCTAGTGCCTTTCATCTTAGTGACCAGCCTCTTCTTCTTCTGGGGTGTGGCCAACAACCTGAACGACACCATGCTGGCCGCTTTCAAAAAAATCATGAGCATGACGGATGTGCAAACATCCTTCATCCAGATGGCCTTTTACGGTGCCTATTTCTGCTTTGCATTGCCTGCAGCGCTGTTCATCAAAAAGTTTTCGTACAAAGCCGGTGTGTTACTCGGGCTCGCCATGTATGCCATCGGTGCCCTGTTGTATTATCCGGCAGGTTTGACCGGCAATTATGCCTTTTACCTGGTGGCCATCTACATCCTGGCCGGTGGTTGTTCCATCTTGGAAACAACGGCCAATCCCTACATCCTGAGTATGGGTTCCCGCGAGACAGCCACTCGCCGACTCAATTTGGCGCAGGCTTTCAATCCTTTCGGAGCCATGACTGGCATTGTTCTAAGCATGACTATGATCCTGAATCAGCTTCATCATTCCGACGCTGCCGAACGCGCCCTTATGTCTGCAGATGCATTGAAGATAATCCAAACCAAAGAACTGAGTGCCGTTACGTTCACCTATTTGTGCATCGGTGTGGTTCTGGTGGCCATTTTCTTCGTCATGCTTTTGTCCAAAATGCCTAAAGGATCCGATGGCAATACTACCGTGGATTTGGGTGCTACTTTCAAACGTCTGTTCAAAAACAAATTGTACAAATGGGGCGTGGTAGCTCAATTCTTTTATGTGGGTGCACAGGTTGGCATCTGGTCATTCACCATCCGCATCGTGATGAAAGAACTTGGCCTGGACGAAACCAATTCAGCCTATATTTTCCTTCTTTCCATCGGTTTATTCACCGTGGCCCGTTTCTTTTTCACCGCATTGATGCGCTATGTGAAACCGTCCCTGCTCATTATCGGTGCTTCCATTGCCGCATTCATTTTGACTGGCCTGGTGGTGCTTACCCACGGCATGTTTCTGGTGGTTTGCCTCGTTGCCATTTCCTTTTTCATGTCACTCATGTTCCCGACCATTTACGGATTTGCACTGGACGGTCTGGGTGACGACGCCAAAGTAGGAGCTTCCGGTCTGATCATGGCCATTCTGGGCGGTGCCTTGCTGACACCGACACAAGGTTGGGTCTCCGACATGGCCGGCATCAACAATGCCTTTATCGTACCTATGATCTGTTTCGCCATTGTCGGGATCTACGGAATGATGGCCCGAAGGGCAGGGGAGTAAAGTCCCTTTTTGCAACAAAACAATACTAAAGACTGCCTCAAAACGTTGAGGCGGTCTTTTTTTTGACGTGTTAACGTACAATTTATACAATAACCGTCCAATTCCAACGCAGCATAATAAGTTACCTGCTATATTTGAGGATACCTTTAATAACATGCACTTGTGAAAAAATTGCTTATCTTATTTTTAGTGGGTTGCACGCTTGCTTTTCCTATTCAAGCTTCGCAGGAAGCCGCCAGTGACACGCTCAATCTGGCGCTGAAAGCCACTGTAACCACTTCGTTTGTTTCTAGCTGGGAAAAACTGGCTGCCGTCAATGACGGTCTGGTTCCGGCCAATTCCGCCACCAAGTCCGTTGTCGCCTATGGTAACTGGGATGGAAGCAATGGCAAAACCAACTGGGTTCAGTACGAGTGGCCCCAGGCGCAACATATTCTATCTACCTCTGTATATTGGTGGTATGACGGTTCTACCCCTACTAATGGAGGTATCAATCTACCAACTAGTGCCTATATCACCTATTGGGACGGTTTTGTTTGGGTGAATGCAGGTGACATCGGTAAGGCAATGAATGTGTTCAATACGATGAACGTAGACATCCTTACCAGCAAAATCCGTATATCTATGGCAAGCTCTGTTTCCACCGGTATTTTTGAATGGAGAGCCAACGGGGTGGAAAGCGGACCGTGTAGTCCCAGTGTGTTGACTCCGTATATTAAAGTTGGGAACAATGAAGTGCTTCAAGCCAATGCCGCTAGTGTGCAGCTCGGAGACTCCGTTATTTTCGATCCTCAGGTGGTGGGCACTGGTCAATGGGGATGGTCCGGACCGAATAATTTTTTGGTTTACGATCGGAAACTTACGCTCAGAAACCTGCAACCGGCTCAATCCGGTACCTATACGGCCAGTTACATCAATGACTGCGGAACCGTTTCGAAACAGTATTACTATTTAACCGTGGACAGCATCGGCAATCCGGGCGATCCAATGGTTTGGCCGACATACAATCCTACGCTCAACTACAATTTCAAGGATGAATTCCCAGCATTGGCCATGCCAACTAGGGATCTTCCCGATGCATCGCCTGTGGCAGGAACCATTTCCTCTGGTTGGTGGACCTTTAAGTGGGGGCCCAAGAAGAAATCCCTCATTGACAGCACCAGTGTCATACCTTTGCTGGCTCGGATGAACAAGGATTTCGCCTATTTCCGAGACACACTGGGTTGGCCGCCGGATCTTCGTGCAAAGGATGGTTATCGCAGTACCATCTATCTTTACGGTTCCGGTTTGAATACTGATACGGCTGACAGTACAGCACTAGGTGGCTGGCAAAGTGCCATGTCTTATGGTGGCAAGTCTTACCCCATGGTACTTGCATCGTATTATCCGATTTATAGTTTCAGTCCCAAATGCACCTATAATGACAAGGTTGCCCAGCAAGGTGCCATGGTACATGAAGGCATTCATGCCGTGTTGGCCGACTTGCCCGGTTGCAAGAACTCAGCCTGGTATCAGGAAGGTGGTAATACCTGGCTTCAGCAGGAAATGGAGTCTCGGAAATCAAACAACTACAGCAGCATGGGTTTTCTCAATGCTGGCACCTTCATCGCACCCTTCATGCCTATCGAATGTTACAGCGGTTGGTTGCAGGATGACACCTACGGAGGCCCAGCTGCCGAGGGAGTGAACATGAACAACGCTTCCGGCGCTCAGCTGTGCACTTGGCGCAATCTGCTCGGAGGCGTGCAGTACAGCAATATTTTCCCCACCTTCTTGGGCATGACTTTGGGTTCCGGAAGTGTAGCGTGGACCTGGCGCAACTGCCCTGGCCGGGTATTGGAAGGCATGGCTGTCAAACTTGGCGACCGCGCCATGCGCAGGCTCATCACCGAATACCGTGCCAAACAGGCCACGCTCGACATGGGTAAATGGACGAACGCCACCAAGGCATTGTTGGACGGAAATTTCGGAGGAACCATCCAAGCCGAATGGCAACCTTCCTGGAAAGCACCTGCCGCATGGTATGCTTCACCCTATGTCCGAACCACTACGAGTCCTACCGGCCTGATCACACCCGAATTCAGAACTACCCCCGGATGGTCTGGTGCCAATCAGATTCCACTTGCCGTGACCGGCAACGAAGTCGTCGTCAATTTCCAGCCGCTGGCCCCCAACATGACCTGTCAGCTCTGTTATCGCACCCGTACCGGCGCCATCGTTTACAGCAAAGTGGTGAATGGCGGTGATTGTACACTGAAACTGAACTCCGTGCCTGCCAACAACGTCGTCATTGCCGTCATCTGCAACACCGATTATATTTACGAAGGCGACACCACCCGCAAGAAACACTTCGATTACCGCCTGCAGAAAGTCAAAGGGGTCACCACCGTTGCCCAATACACTGCCAGATGGTACAATTGGACCCAAACCATTGCGGTGAATGTGGAAACACCCAAGGCTGCAGTTTCAGCGTTGAAATTCAAGAACCCAATACTGCAAGGTGAAGATTTGAGCCTGGTGTTTGATCAACCACTGACAGCACCCACCGACATCGTCATTCGAAACTTATACGGACAGGTCGTCTTTAAAAAGCAGGTAGATGGTACAACCACACTTCAAACCAACAGATACCTGCAACCTGGCTTATACCTGGTTTCTTCCCGAAGTTCGGGAAAGGAGGAAGTACAGAAATTGATTGTAAAGTAATAAGACATCTTTCACCACTATACCAATAAGAGGATGTATCATTGTTTTGATACACCCTCTTGTTTTTTTATATATATTGGAAGTGCCTCGAAGCAATTAATGTGCCTTGGGTGTAAAGATTTTGGCAGGTTTCGGCATTTTCATTCCTGTTCCCAAGTAGAAACTCGGATAAGGTGGCTGGTTGTAAGCCGTGTTTTGCCAGGAAATGGCGCAGCGATATTGAGCATCGTGCATCAAGGTCACTAAGCGAAGATCGGTCGGAATGATAGTGCTGAAAATCCGTAATTCCTTGTTGTCCAGTGTTCGGAGCATCACTTCTTCCCGCCAGTCACCGAATAGGTCGGCGCTCAGGTTTGGAGTAGCCTTGGTTCCGTTGATGGACATACAGTTGTCGGCTTTGAACAAAACTTCATCCTGACCTGTTGACCAGTTCCATTTGTAAATGACATTTTTGTCCAATAACTCCCGGTCGGGAGTGCCGTCCCACCAGATGCCGAAATTGCAGGAGCGGGGTCTTTTATCGGAAATCTTGACCCCTTTGCAGGAATACAAACCATCAGTAGCCACACTCCAACTTTCGTAACCAAGATAACGGGGATCGATGTCTGCAGTCATGCCACGACCCGTGTCGCCTGTGCCTGGGAGCCCCCAAACAAGATTGCCTGTAGCTGCGTCGCGCATGTGTGCGGCAGAATATTTTCCGCCTCTTTCGTGTACCTGAAAGACTTCCATGCCTGGACGTTCAGGATCCAGGTCCGAGAAATGCATGGCGTCGCCGTGTCCGTCGCCAGTGCTATAGAGACCCTTCCCATCATTGTCTATGACGGAAGAACCGTAAATGATTTCATCAAAGCCGTCGTTGTCCACATCGCCGACGCTCAGGTTGTGATTTCCCTGGCCTGAATAGGCGGCATTGCCCGGTTTACCGTCGTAACTGTCAAAGAACCAGCGCAAACTCAGTTTGCCGTCTTTCCAATCCCAGGCAGCCAAGGTGGAACGGGTATAATAACCCCGGCACATCACAGCCGAGGGATGAACACCGTCTAAATAGGCAACGGTAGCCAGATAACGGTCCATTCGGTTGCCACGCTTGTCACCCCAAAGTCCGGAATCTCCGCGAGCGGGTAAATAATCAACGGTGGAAAGCGCCTTGCCGGTGCTTCCTTCAAAAACCGTCATGTACTCAGGGCCGCTCATGACCATTCCAGCCAGCGGATTTTCGCCCGTACTGCCACCAGGGCGTTGACCACCAAGCCGTTGACCATGTGCGCGCAACCGTTGACGAATGGTGTCCAGAGGCAGGTCGATCAGAGCTGTATCTCCGGTTATACGCAACTGGGTAAGCATCCAGGCACGTCTCAATGAATCCGCTTTAGGCCCTGATTCTCCAAATTCAGGCGTCCGGTTTCCGCCTGCGCCCATGCTCTTGAACGGATCCATGTTGCCATCCTTGGTTTTGATGCGCCAGTCTGCATTCGGATTGCCGATGACTTTGCCGATGCCGTCTTTGGTGCCGTCTGCCGTTTTACAGATCATTTCAGCCTTGCCATCTCCGTCAAAGTCGTAAACCAGAAATTGGGTATAGTGTGCGCCTTCACGAATGTTTGTGCCAAGATTAATTTCCCACAACATCGTACCATTAAGCTTATACGCCTGGAATATAGGTGCGCTGGTCACACCGCCTTGGCTGTTGTCCCGGCCGGCACCCGTCATGTGCACCACGATTTCGTATTCACCATCTCCGTCCAAATCACCCGTCGAGCAGTCGCCTGCAGTATAGCGTTCAGGTGTATGGAGCGGTATGGATATATATTGTTTAGCAGTACCCGGTTTTAAGGTGAAATTTCCTTCCGGAACCCCTTCAGTACGCTTGTAAACTGGCTTTACAAAATACGAAACGGTAGACTTTCCGGCAACAGGATCCGAGAAATTCGTCACCAACAAAGGCTTTTCGTTCAGTTTTACTGCAGGTTTGCCATCCAGACTTCGGTACAGGTTAAATTCGGTTCCTTCCGCATCCGTACCCAACAACCTCCAACTTATGAATACACTGTTTTCACTGGTTCTGAAGGCTACAAGGCCACGGTTCAGCGCTTCCATTTGCCTGGAATTGGCTGCAAAAGAGGCAGTTACTGAAAAGAAAGTAAGCAGGGAAAGGATGAATTTTCTTTTGAACATAATGGAGTGGTATCAGGTATTAAGTACAATAACCCTTAGACCTGATACAAACAAATTGGTTTAAAAGTAGCCTATTTGTTGAAGAATCCCGAAAATCCAACGTTTTAAGTAGCGAGTGCAGAGGCGAAGCTTGCTTCGACTATGCCGAGTCACGAAAAACGACTGTTTAGAATAAACGAACGTTTTAAGTAGCGAGTGCAGAGGCGAAGCTTGCTTCGACTATGCCGAGTCACGAAAAACGACTGTTTAGAATAAACGAACTTTGTCGGTTCCGAAATAGAATCCGGGTTGCGGCGGCTGATTATACCCTGCATTTTCCGTCGCTACGCCGATTCGGTAAATGGGATCCTGCATGAACGTGGTGATGCTGTGTTCAGTCGTTTTATCGGTCATATAGATTCGGATTTCGCGCCCATCCTCGGTCGACCAAATCACTTCTTCGCGCCAGTCTCCAAAAATATCAGCTGACAGACAAGGTGTCGCCTTGGTTCCGTTGCACCAGACGATGCCTTTTCCTTTTCCGTTAAAGAGAAGGTTTGTGCCGTTGCCGTTCCATTTGTAAATGTAGATTTTGTCGAGCAATTCTCGGCTCAGGTCGCCATCCCACCAGATAGCCATATTGATTGGTGGCGTGACTTTGGACAGCAGTTTACCTTTGCAGGAATACAGTCCGTTGGTGCCGGAAGACCAGATTTCAAGCCCACGGCTTAGCGGATCAATGTCCGCACAAAGGGCACGGCCTACGTCTTGAGTAGAAGGAAAACCCCAGATTAGTTTGCCGGTGGCGGCGTTCCGAAGGGATGAACCGTTGGGGCTGGGTGCATATTCATGGCATTGCCAGACTTCCAAACCTGGTTTGTCCGGATCGATATCCGTCAGGTGCATGGCATCACCATGACCCCAGCCAGTGCTGTAAAGGCCGGTTCCGTCATCATTGATGGCGCATGCACCATAGATGATTTCATCCTTTCCGTCGTGATCCACGTCCCCGATCCGAATGTTGTGGTTACCCTGATTGGAATAGGCAATGTATTTCTGGTTGTTGGCATGGGTGTCGAATGTCCATATTTTAGTCATTTTGCCATTCCTGTAATTCCAGGCTTGAATGACGGACTTGCCGTTGTACCCTCTGGCCACGATATAGGAGGGGCGTTTACCATCCAAATAGGCAACGGCTGAAAGCTGTCTGTCCATGCGGTTTCCGTAATCATCACCCCATTCAACCATAGAACCACGCGGTATGTAATCGACCCGGTCCAGTTCCTTGCCCGTGCTGCCCTCTATCACTGAAATAAATTCAGGACCACTCAGGATTTTGCCATAGGTTCGCAACGAAGTATCCCTAATGACATAATCTACGATGCCGTCCATGTTGAAGTCCCCGATTTTCTTACCGTCGCCGAAGGTGGTGCCTTCCGATGTTTTGCAAATTACTTCAGCCTTACCGTCACCATCGAAATCATAGACCATGAATGAAAAATACTGGGCACCTTCGCGGACATTGATGCCGATGTCGATCTGCCAGAGCCGTTTACCGTCAAGTTTATAGGCTTCCAGATGATTCGTTCCTCCTGAAATTCCAGGTTGCGAGCAGGCGAAATTTCCGATTTGGCGCTTTAGGACGATTTCATATTCTCCGTCCCCGTCCAAATCGCCCACGGAAGCGTCGTTTGGCATATATAATCGGGTTGTATCCCTATCAATGGGTGGCAATTTGATGGAAATGTAGGGTACGGCTGCCCGTTCCGGTGTGAGCAGGTAGGAAACCGTTTTTTTACGGGATTTGCTTTCCACCAGTATGTATTCCTGGGTAATACTCGTATCCACTGATTTGTCAACAAAATAGGTGGATGTTTTCAAAGGTTTATCGTTCAAACGGACTTCCTTGAGTTTGGTCACCCCTGGGACATGACTTTTGCGATACAGGTCGAAAGTCACTTTCTTAGTGTCTTCCACCAGCTTGCGCCAACTCACTGCCACATAACCTTTGCCCTGATGAATGGCTACCAGCCCTCGGCCCAGTTTTTCAAGTTGGAGTTTATCGTAGTTTGGACCGATAGGGGCTTCAATCGGGCTCTTGTCTTTCTTCTTGTTTTTGCAACTTGCAGACGGACAGGTTAGTGCGAATGCAATGAGCCAAAGTAATACAACAGTCTTGTTCATAATGATACACATTGGAGAATGGACTTCAAAGATAGAAATTCAACCATACTTAATAGGTATGGATGGTGTAAAATTCATTATTTCTCGTGATTTCAGTTTCTGCAAAGATAAACTACATTTGTATGCTACGTTTTTGGACTTTTAATATGCCTCCTCATGCTGCAAACCATTCTCGCTTCCCTGATTGTTCTGGTCGCATTCATCGTTGTGCTGCTTCCCTTATTCAGCAAGAAAAAAAGCAGTTCATCCTGTGACACCTGCGCTTCAGGGGGTTGTAGCGGTTGTCCGATTTCTGAAGTTGCAAGGAACAAAAACTCCGTTACGGATGAGTCAAAAAAGGTAAAATGAATAAATTTTGCACTATTTCAGACTTTTTTTCTAAATCTAACCGATAATCTTTTACTTTTGAGGCGCTTAAATTTTTATACATTCCATACCCTATCCAAAACGATTATGCACAAACGAATTGGTCTTTTACTAATGACTTCCCTCGCGCTTTCCTTTTCCATGCAGGCTGCAGATACTGCTTCCGCCAACGGTTTGAACCTATCCAACCTGGATCACTCGGTTAAACCCGGTACCGATTTTTTCCGCTTTGCAACCGGAGGTTGGAGCGATGCGAATCCCATTCCGGATGAATTCTCCCGATACGGTTCCTTCGATAAGTTAATGAACGAAAACCAACGTCAAATCCGCGACCTGATTGTAGAATTGGGTGCAAGCCGTCACGAAAAGGGCACTTCCGCCCAGAAAATCGGTGATTTGTTCCGAATCGGAAACGACAGCGTCAAACTCAATGCCGAAGGCGTAAAACCCTTGCAGGAAGGTCTAAATGCCCTTCAGGCGCTAAAAAACCGCTCTGATCTGATCAAGGCAGTAGCCAGCATTCGAAAAGACGGTGCCAATCCATTTTTTGGCATCTACATCGGCCCGGACGATAAAAACAGCAATGCGTATCTGGTGCAATTGTCGCAAGGCGGTTTGGGCATGAACGACCGCGATTATTATTTGGATGACGCTTCCAAAGCCCTTCGTGAAGGGTATGTCAAACTCATTCAAACGCAATTTGTCAATGCCGGTTTCAGTACTGCTGTTGCAAAAAAGGCTTCTGCAGCTGTCCTGAAAATTGAGACTGCCTTGGCTACGGCCGCTTTCACCAAAGAAAAGGCCCGCATACCTGAACTGAATTATCATAAATTTCAGATCAGTCAGCTCAACGATTCCGTTGCGAACTTCTCATGGACCCTGTTTCTGGAAAGCGCCGGTGTTAAAAGTGAAAAAGTAATCAATGTTTGTCAGGTGGAACCCATTGCTGCTGCACTCAAGCTGCTGCAGACGCAGCCAGTACCCGACCTCAAGCTTTACCTCCAGTGGTGCCTCATCAATGAAGCCGCCCCCTACCTGAGCGACAACTTCGTGAACGCCAACTTCGATTTCTATGGCCGCCAGATGAGCGGTGCCAAGAGCATCCGTCCCCGCTGGAAACGCGTGTTGAGCACCATCGACAATTCACTGGGTGAAGAAGTCGGTAAATTGTACACCGCCAAATATTTCCCGGCTCAGGCGAAAGAACGCATGCTCAAACTGGTGGACAACCTGAAGCTTTCCTTGGGTGAACGCATTGCCGCACTACCTTGGATGAGCCCTGAAACCAAAGCCAAGGCGAAGGAAAAACTGAATGCATTTATTGTGAAAATTGGGTATCCCGATAAATGGAAAGATTATACTTCCCTTGAAATCAAGGACGACAGCTATTGGGCCAACATTCACCGCTCTAAAACCTTCGAGTACAATTTCAACCTAGCCAAACTCGGTAAACCCGTAGACAAGATGGAATGGCAGATGAATCCCCATACGGTGAACGCTTATTACAATCCAACCACGAACGAAATCTGCTTTCCGGCCGGTATTCTTCAACCACCTTTTTTTTACATGAATGCGGACGATGCCATCAATTACGGTGCCATCGGCGTAGTCATCGGACATGAAATGACCCACGGCTTTGACGATCAAGGCTGCAAATACGATAAGGATGGCAACATGCTGAACTGGTGGAAACCGGAAGATGCCGTCCAGTTCTCAGAACGAACCAAAGTGCTGGCCGATTATTTCAGCAACATCATCGTATTGGGAGACCTGCATGCCAACGGTGTTTTTACGCTGGGTGAAAACATTGCCGACCATGGTGGTCTTCAGGTGGCTTACAATGCATTCCTGAAAACGGAACAAGCCAACAAACCCAAACTGCTGGAAGGTTTCACCCCCGCTCAACGCTTCTTCCTGTCATACGCCAACCTTTGGGCCAGCAACACCCGCGATGCAGAAATGATTCGCTTGACCAAACAGGATCCGCACTCACTGGGTAAATGGCGGGTAGACGGCGCACTGCCGCACATCGCC
>Ga0209430_1000308_pt1 | contig 54235 bp, 51 predicted proteins | sample BarGraIncub1133A_FD_184504 | JGI IMG/M metagenome (GOLD analysis project Ga0209430, IMG submission 184504) | Arctic peat soil microbial communities from Barrow, Alaska - Barrow Graham LP Incubations 11-33A (SPAdes) (version 2) | ecosystem: Environmental > Terrestrial > Soil > Wetlands > Peat... | reverse complement strand
CGTTAATTGTAAAACTTTCTGTAACTTTGCCACTCAAACAAGGAAACATGCGGGAGGATTTCGATATTCGCGAGGAACAACAAAGCGACTGGGATAAGGAGGCAGACAAAGCGCTGCGCCCTCTTCGATTTTCGGACTTCAAAGGTCAGGAAAAAGTTGTCGAAAACCTCAAAATCTTTGTTTCTGCAGCCCGAATGCGGGGAGAAGCCATGGACCATGTCCTGTTGCACGGCCCTCCCGGATTGGGCAAAACCACCCTTTCAAACATTATTTCCAACGAACTCGGTGTCGGCTTTAAAGTAACCTCAGGTCCTGTGCTTGACAAACCCGGAGATCTGGCCGGAGTTTTGACATCATTGGAGCCCAATGATGTCCTTTTCATCGATGAAATTCACCGGTTGAGCCCTGTCGTGGAAGAGTACCTGTATTCCGCCATGGAGGATTTCCGAATCGACATTATGATTGACAAAGGGCCTTCCGCTCGATCTATTCAACTGGAAATAAATCCATTCACCATGGTCGGAGCAACCACCAGAAGTGGTTTGCTCACGGCACCGTTGCGCGCTCGGTTCGGTATCAATTGCCATTTGGAATATTATAAGTCCGAGGTGCTGAGTAACATCATCTTGCGTTCGGCAAGATTATTGAACGTCGCCTGTAGTAAGGATGCAGCGGATGAAATCGCGGGTCGCAGCCGTGGCACGCCCCGAATTGCAAATGCCTTGCTTCGCAGGGTTCGCGATTTTGCACAAGTGAAGGGCAACGGTGAAATTGATCCTGCAATTGCCCGTTTTGCACTGGAAGCGCTGAACATTGACAAATACGGTCTGGATCAGGTGGATAACAAGATATTAAGCATATTGATCGATAAGTTTCAAGGCGGTCCTGTCGGATTGACCACCATCGCAACGGCTTTGGGGGAGGATCCTGGAACCATCGAAGAAGTGTATGAGCCTTTCCTGATACAAGAAGGCTTTTTAAAGCGTACGCCAAGAGGCAGGGAGGTTACAGAATTGGCCTGGAAACATTTGGGCAAATTCAGGATGGGTTCGACTCAGGAATTATTTTCGGGCAAAGCTCTTATTTAAATCGGGTTATTTATGGCTGATATGAAGAATCTGGCAAAAGATACTGCCATCTACGGTGTAAGTAGTATCCTTGGTAAGTTCCTGAATTGGTGCCTGTTGCCCTTTTATAGTTATGTGCTGACCGCTCCGGAGGATTACGGGATGGTTACGGATTTGTACAGTTGGACAGCAGTCATGTATATCCTGCTGACGTATGGAATGGAGACCGGTTTTTTCCGTTTTGTCAACAAATCAGAAGAAGAATCCAACAAGGTCTATTCTACAACCTTGTTCAGTGTTGCCATTACGTCCATTTTTTTCATTGCCGTTTGTTTGCTTTTCAATTCGCCCATATCAATTGCCATGGGATATGGCACCCATCCGGAATTTATCTGGATGATGTGCGTGATTGTAGCTATCGACGCCTTCAGCGCCATCCCATTTGCCTTTCTCCGTTACAAAAAACGTCCGATAGCGTTTGCCACCTTGAAAATGGTGATGATTTTTGTCAACATCGTTTTGAATATTTTTTTCCTCTACCTCTGCCCGAAGATATATGCCTGGTATCCAGGCCTTGTTGATTGGTTTTTCGTTCCAAGTTATGGGGTAGGGTATGTTTTTGTCGCCAATTTCCTTTCGTCCATCATTGGACTGGTGACCTTACTGCCCTTCATGTGGCTTCGTTGGATTTTTGACTGGCCTTTACTAAGGCGAATGCTAAAATACTCACTTCCGCTTTTGATTTTGGGCTTGGCCGGTATCATGAACCAATCATTTGATAAGATCATTTTCAAATATGTGTATCCGGATAAGCAAGAAGCAATGACTCAATTGGGTATATACGGCGCCTGTTTCCGGATCGGTATCGTCATGATGATGTTCACACAAGCTTTCCGATATGCCTATGAGCCGTTCGTTTTTGCAAAACAAAAGAATGAAGACAACCGGAAGGCTTATGCAGATGCTATGAAATATTACATCATTTTTTCTGTGTTCATTTTCCTGGGGGTCATGTTTTATCTGGATATCCTTCAGTATCTGATTCGGAGTGATTACCGTGTAGGATTGGTCATCGTACCCATTATTTTGGCCTGCTACATTTTTCAAGGAGTCTATTTTAATTTGTCTTTCTGGTACAAACTCACCGACAAGACCAGTTTGGGTGCCATTATTGCACTCATAGGAAGTGTTTGTACCATTGCCGGCAACGTGATTTTCATTCCTATTTACAGCTATATAGGCTCAGCCTGGGTCGCATTCGTCTGCTTTTTCCTGATGATGGTTATTTCTTGGGTTTTGGGCCAAAAGTATTATCCGATCGCGTACGATTTGAAATCGGTCGGTCGATACACCTTGTTGGGGATTGTACTTTACTTGGCCGGAATGTATGTGCCCATTGATTCCATGTTGCTCCGAATGGTCTACCGCACCATTCTTTTGCTTCTTTTTGTAGCGTATGTAATTCGGAAAGACCTCCCACTCAAATCCATACCTCTGGGGAACAAGTTGGTAAAAAAAGGTTGACTTGCCCGATTTAACACCCTCAAAGTGGACGAATAGTGCACCCAACAGGTGTGAAAAGGTTCTATCTTTGCCTTTCATTCTATACGTTAGTTATATGGATGGCTCTATGACGCTGAATTTTAATCAGACCATCCGTTACAATGGTGGCATACGTATCAACAGCGATCAATTCGAACAGGTCTCGGCATCTGGAGGGTGGCCCTTAGTATTTGGCTCCTTTTCCGTTCAACTCCTGTCGAAGCTTACGCCAGTGGGGCAGGTATTTGTCCATGCAGGCTTTGAACTTCGGTCCATGGCCGCGTTCGTGCAAATGACACATTTCATGAACGACAATGTATTCAATGCAAGGGAAGGCTTTTTTTGCGAGTTCCACGTTGAACCAGATCCGATGGTCCACCACATTGCAGGTGCCCCAGCGGGTTTTCATACGTTTCAACTGAAAGGATTTCACTTGGACGCCCATCACGGGCTCCCATTCCCGAATAAGCGCCTCCACACGCTTTTTAAGCTCGATGCGATACCACGCATCCAAAACGCCAGGCACGGCGGTCTTGGTGGCTCCTGGTTTCAAATAAACTGTTATTTTGCCTGCAGCATCCAACAGGACTCTGGGAGCAATCGGATGATGATGTATTTCGGTGGGATGGTTTTCTCCTAGAAATGGTATGGAGCTGAAATCGGAAGGCTCCAGTTCCATTTTCTTATCAATGCGTTCGAGGTGTTTTCGAATCCAGTCGGTCTTGTCCGAAAGGAATTTCCGAGCTTCGCTGTCGCTGACTTGATGGGGCAGGGATAGCCGGACCTCGCCTTCCGGAGTGACCGTTAGTCTCAGGCTGCGCATAGCCTTCCGGTGAAGCTGGATCACCAGATCATCCACGAGGAGCTCACTTTTGTGAACGCTCGATTTCGCGGAGGTTTTCGAGTTTCTTTTTAGCCAGAAATCCATAAATGTCTTCCAAATGCTCTGTTACTTTTTGTTGGCCGAATTCGTAGACTTTTCCCACCAATCCATCGAGGAAATCACGGTCGTGTGAAACCACGATCAACGTTCCGTCGAATTCCAACAGTGCCTGCTTCAGGATGTCCTTGGTCTTCATATCCAGGTGGTTCGTTGGTTCATCCAGGATAAGCAAGTTCACCGGCTCCAACAGAAGTTTGATCATGGCCAATCGGGTTCGTTCACCGCCTGATAGGACTTTCACTTTCTTGGTGGAAGCCTCGCCACCAAACATGAAGGCGCCCAAGAGGTCCTTGATTTTCGTTCGGATGTCACCGACAGCCACCGCATCGATGGTTTCAAACACCGTTCGGTCTTCATCAAGCAGCGACGCCTGATTTTGCGCAAAGTAACCAATTTTTACGTTGTGGCCAAGCGTCAGCGTCCCGTCATAAGGGATTTCGCTCATGATGCATTTAACCAACGTCGATTTGCCTTCGCCGTTCCGGCCGACAAAGGCAATTTTTTCCCCGCGTTCGAGGGTGAAATTAGCGTTCCTGAAAATGGATTTTTCACCCCAGGCTTTGGTAACGCCGTCTGCGATGACGGGGTAAGCGCCGGAGCGGGGAGAAGGTGGAAATCGTAAGCGAAGGGCGGATGAATCTTCTTCATCAACCTCTATTCGGTCAAGCTTTTCGAGCATCTTCACCCTGGATTGAACCTGCAGGGTTTTAGAATAGGTGCCTTTGAAGCGCTCTATGAACTCCATGGTTTCAGCAATGAATTTCTGCTGCTCGTCGAATTGCTTTTGTTGTTGCTCGCGACGTTCACGACGGAGTTCCATGTAATGGGAGTATTTGGCCTTGTAATCGTAAATGCGGCCCATGGTCACTTCGATGGTTCGGGTGGTGATGTTGTCCACAAAGGCACGGTCGTGTGAAATGACCACCACGGCCTTTCCACTGTTAATCAGAAAATCTTCGAACCATTGAATGGAGTCGATGTCCAAGTGGTTGGTCGGTTCATCCAGTAAAAGCACATCGGGATTTTGGAGCAGCAATTTGGCCAACTCAATACGCATGCGCCAGCCTCCGCTAAATTCGCTGGTCTTGCGGTTGAAATCGGTACGTTCGAAACCAAGACCGATCAGCATCTTCTCGATTTCACCGTCGTAATTTATCTCTTCGATGCTGTAGAATTGTTCACTCAATGTCGAAACGCGTTCAATCAAAGCCATGTATTCGTACGATTCGTAATCGGTTCTGGTTTCGAGCTGATGGTTGATGGCATTGATTTCAGCCTCCTGGGAATGAATGTTTGAAAAAGCTTGAGCCGTTTCTTCAAAAACAGTCCGATGGTCTTCGGTCATCAGGTGCTGGGGTAAGTAAGCGACGACAGTCTCTTTGGGAATGGAAACCTTGCCTTTTGTAGGCTCTCGCAAACCGGATAAAAGCTTGAGCAAGGTCGATTTGCCTGCTCCGTTTTTACCCATCAGGGCGATGCGGTCTTTTTCATTGATGACGAACGAAACATCCTTGAACAGGGTGCTTCCGTTGAATTCGACACAAAGTCCTTCTATTGTAATCATAAATGCAAAACGAATTAAAAAGAAGATGTCTCAAAAGGCCACCAATCTTTGCGTTCGTGCTTTCGCACAGTCGTTGATCTTTGCGCCCTTTTAAAACATCTTTCACTGCAATTCCAAAAAGTGGCGATATTTTTATTTTAATACAGCCTTTTCGAAAAGCCAGAAGCTTATCTCTTAGTATTTCTTTTTCTTGAAACCGTCCTTGTTCTTATTTCCGGTATAGCCTTTGTCCTTGCCGGGATAACTCGGTTTGGCTCCATCTTTGTTGTAGGGTTTCCCTTCGAAGCTTTTCTTTTCGCTGCCGAAACCACCTTCGCGTTTGGGACCACTATAGGAACTTCCTTCGGTACGGGGCTTGTAGCCTCCTTCAGCGCGGGGCTTGTAGCCACCTTCTGAACGTGGTTTGTAGCCACCCTCCGAACTGCCGCCCTTATAACCACCTTCTGAACTGCGTCCTTTGTAGTTGCCGCCTTTGTAACCACCTTCGCTTCTGCCGCTGCTGCGGTAGTTGCTGCCGCCGTCATCACGGCGACCTTTATAACCACCACTGCGCTGACCATCGCTTTCGGCGCGGTCTTTGGTGCCACGTTCAATCTGTTCTTCGGTAGCAAATTCCACTTTTACGTTGCGTCCGAGAAAATCAAGTTCGCGCAGTGCTGCAACAACCTTTTTAGAGGATTGTTCTTCCACATCGAATAGGGAGTAACGGGTAAAGAAGTCAATCCGGCCGATCTGTACACGACCTTCTACATAGTCGTTGATCAAGTCCATCAGGTTTTTAGGGGTGATGCCGTCCATTTTGCCCAAACCGATGAACAGCTTGGTGTAACCAGATTCAGGTCCCAAACCTACTTTTTCGCCCACTTCTCTGCGATCTTTTTTCATTTCGCCGTCGACAGTCTGAATGTCGTTGGCATCCTGATAATAATTGATCAAACGGTTCAGTTCCAGAGAAACCACACGCTTGATGAGGTCTTCTTTTTCCAACCATTCCAGTTTGCGATAAACGGCAGGAAGCAACGTTTCGATTTCCGTATCGTTCACTTGTACTTTTTCCACTTTGTCCATATAGGCGAACACCTGCTTTTCGCAGATTTCCTTACCAGTCGGCATTTTTTCAGAAACAAAGGTTTTGCTGATCTTGCGTTCAATATCGCGGATCTTACCTTTTTCCTTCACGTGGACGATGGAAATGGAGATACCCGTTTTTCCTGCACGACCGGTACGGCCGCTACGGTGGGTATAAGACTCGATTTCATCGGGCAAACTGTAATTGATGACGTGCGTCAAATCGTTCACGTCCAAACCGCGTGCTGCCACGTCGGTGGCAATCAGCAGTTGAATGTTGCGTGAACGGAACTTGTTCATCACATAGTCACGCTGCTGCTGCGACAAGTCTCCGTGGAGCGAGTCGGCGCTGTAACCGTCCTGAATAAGTTTGTCGGCGATTTCCTGCGTGTCCTTACGGGTTCTGCAGAAAACGATGCCGTAAATGTTGGGGTAAAAGTCGGCAATGCGTTTGAGTGCCAGATATTTATCCTTGGCATGAACCATGTAATAAACATGTTTTACATTGGCCGTGCTTTCGTTTTTGTTCCCGATGGTGATTTCACGGGGATTACGCATGTATTTTTTGGTGATGCGGGCAATTTCGGCCGGCATGGTTGCGGAGAAAAGTAAGGTGTTGCGTTCAACAGGCACTTCAGCCAAGATGGCATCGATGCTTTCAGAGAAGCCCATGTTCAACATTTCGTCCGCTTCGTCCATAATGACGTTGATGATGCCTGACAAATCCACACAACGGCGGTTCATCAAGTCCAACAGACGGCCAGGAGTGGCTACGACGATGTGAACGCCCTTCTTGAGGGTCTTGATCTGGCTTTCGATACTGGAACCACCGTAGACGGGCAATACTTTCAGCTCGTCAATGTATTTCGAATAGTCGTTGAGGTCGTCTGCAATCTGCAGGCAAAGCTCACGAGTAGGGCACAAAACCAGTGCCTGTGGTTGGTGTACGGAAAGATTGATTTTCTGGATAATGGGTAAACCGAAGGCGGCTGTCTTACCTGTCCCGGTCTGTGCGAGTGCAATAACGTCGTTTTCTTCGCCCAAAAGGAAAGGAATCACTTCTTCCTGTACGGGCATGGGCTGTTCGTAACCCATTTCGGAAATCGCTTTCAGGATGGCGGGCGCGATTCCCAATTCTTCAAATGTCTTCATTAAATTGGTTTAAATGCTGTTATCAGCAACAGCGGGTGCAAAGGTAGGTATATTTTTCAAATAATAATTCGTTTTGCTTGTCTATTCTGTATGAATGCGTTATGTTTGAATTTGTTTTCATAAGTAACATTAAGTATGCGTAAAATCATTGGTATTGGAGAAACCATCCTCGACATCCTTTTTAAAAACGAACAACCGACCAAAGCCATTCCGGGAGGATCCGTATTTAACGGAATGATCACGTTGGGGCGCCTTGGAGTTCCAGCGTTATTCATCAGTGAGACCGGAAACGATAAAGTTGGAAAGATCATTAAGGATTTTATGCTGGATAGTGGCCTTTCCACCGAATATATTGATACTTTTCCGGATGGGAAGTCGCCAGTGGCATTGGCTTTTCTCAACGAAAGCAATGATGCCGAATATCTTTTTTACAAAGACTATCCTTCGAATCGGTTGGATACGGCTTACCCGATCATAGATGCTGACGACATTGTTGTTTTCGGTTCCTTTTATGCGTTGAATCCGGCATTGAGACCTCGTGTTCTGGAATTACTTCAGTTTGCTTCCGATCGAAAGGCCATTATCTACTACGATGTGAATTTCCGTCAGACACACGCCAACGAAGCCATTCGACTGACTTCTACTTTTATTGAGAATTTTGAATTTGCGGACATCATCCGGGGTTCAGCTGACGATTTCAGGTATTTATACAATTCCACCGATGTGGATAAAATTTACAAGGATAAGATCCGGTATTATTCGCCGAACTTTATTTACACGGCTGCTGAACATGGCGTAGAAGTCCGTGGCTCCAATTTCAGCAAGCATTATGATGCCAAACCCATCAAAACGGTCAGTACGGTAGGTGCTGGCGATAATTTCAACGCAGGCGTGGCATTCGGCCTTTTCCGCTCAGGCATTCGGCGATGTGATTTACCCAATCTAACAGAAAAAGATTGGGACAGTATCATCCAGTGTGGTCTGGACTTTGCTGCTGAAGTCTGTCAGTCATACGACAATTACATTACCAAGGAATTTGCAACGGCTTACCGCATCTGAAACTCATAACCCATCGGCTCGTTTTCATCGGTCCGCTTTTCCAGTTTCTCCAGCAATTCAATGCATTTATCGACCGAATCCACGATGAAAAGGGGATTCGGCAGGAAATCGTGCAGGAACTTTTCTTCTCGGAAAAGCGCCAGTTGTTGCAGCAATGGATCGAAAAATTTGTTGATATTCAACAGGATGATCCGTTTGTTGTGAAAGCCCAGGTTGTAGGAGGACCAGGCATCGAACAGTTCATCCATCGTGCCGACCCCGCCCGGGAAAGCTATCAGGATGTCGCTGAGTTTTTTGATGATGTCTTTCCGTTCACTTAAATCTTTGACCAGAATCTTTCGGTCGGTATGGCTGCTATGCCAGCCACGGTTTGAAAAGTCTTCCGGAATGACGCCGACGCAATCGCCCCCGCTTTCGCGGACCGTTTGGGAGAAAACCTCCATCAAGCCCTGGTTGGAGCCGCCGTTTACCAGCGTCTTCTTGTTTTGACCCATCCAAAGCCCCAATTTGACGGCTTCCTCACGGAATAATGGTTGAATATGGGTACTGGCCGAGCAATAGATTCCAATCGTTTGCATGTCTTTTTAATTTGAAGCAAATATAGTTCGTTTTTTCTAAACAGTCGTTTCTCGTGACTCGGCATAGCTAATGTAAACATTATCTCTGCGCTCGCTACTCAAAACGTTTGTTTTTTTTGTACGTTTGCACATCGCTCATTTTCACATCGCTCATTTTCTAAAGACACCCCATGCATTTCGACGAAATAGCTCCCATTACTTTTGCATTGCCCAACGGAATCCGTGTGATTCATCGTTCTTGCCACGGATCGGTTTCCTGCTGTGGCTTTGCTGTCAATGCCGGAACCCGTCACGAACGTTCGAACGAATCCGGTATTGCCCATTTCACCGAACATTTACTATTCAAAGGAACGGAGAAACGCCGCTCTCACCACATCCTGAACCGAATGGAAACAGTCGGTGGTGAGTTGAATGCCTACACGACCAAAGAGGAGACCTTTCTTTACTCCGTTTTCCTGGATAATGATTACGAAAGAGCCATGGAACTCCTGACCGACCTATTTTTCCATTCGACCTTTCCATCGGAAGAAATCGAGAAGGAACAAGATGTCATATTGGATGAAATCAATTCATACGAAGACTCGCCCTCCGAATTAATTTTTGATGACTACGAGGATTTGTTATTTGCACACCATCCTATAGGGAGGAAGATTCTGGGAACACCCGAATGTCTGAAAACGTTCGGACACGATTCGTTTGTTGATTTTTACAACCGCAATTATACGGCTGACCGAATTGTTTTCTTTTCGCAGTCGACTATTCCTTTGAAGTTATGGCGGAAATTGGTGGAGAAACACATCGGACAATTAGTCCCTGGAGCAGCCAGTTCACCACTTTTCTCCGAGAAACCTAAACCGCTGACAGGTTTCATAGAAACCATTCATAAAGAAACCCATCAGACACATGTGGTTTATGGAAACCGAAATTACGAATTCAGCCATCCCAACCGAATTGGAATGTATTTGCTCAATAATATTCTGGGTGGGCCAGGCATGAACAGCAGGCTGAATGTTTCTTTGCGTGAACGCTTGGGTTTGGTATATTCGATTGAATCCAGCGTGACCTCTTATACTGATTCAGGCCTTTTCACCATCTATTTCGGAACGGATCCCGAACAAACGGATCGTTGCCTTTCATTGGTTGATAGGGAACTTAAAAAACTCAGGGAGCAAACATTAACAACACTTCAGCTTCATGCAGCTCAAAAACAACTTTTTGGCCAAATGATGATTTCCTCCGAGCAGAAAGAGAATGGAACGCTGACCATGGGTAAGAGCATGTTGCACTTCAACCGCTTCGATTCGATGGATGAAGTGGCAGCCAAAGTCATGCGATATACTCCGAATTTGTTGCGTGAGATTGCCAACGAAATTCTGGATCCCGCTTCGATGTCGATGCTGATCTATAAATAAAGAATGGCTTCAGGCCCCATGTTGAAAAGCAAATCCAAAATGCTGAGGTTGGGTTGGAATCCGAATTTCCGGTCAAACACCTGGTAGTAGGGCTCCGGTTTAAACAACGGGTCAACGAGTTCCAGTTTTTTCTTGGGATGTATGATGTTTCGATAATCAACCAATCCATCGTGGTTTCCCCCTTCAGGTAAAAATGTCGTCGTATTTTGAGACGTTGCCCGTATCTCCAGCAATTCGCACATCTTTTCACGGATTTCTTCGTTGAAATCGAATAAAAAGCCCAGTTTCTTCTCAAAGAAGGGCTTCAAGTCATCGGCGTAGAATTCAAAAAACGGGCTGGAATTGTAAGCGGACTCGATGCTGTTCCAATGTATATGCTGCCAGTTCCCGTGTTCTGACAATCGAACTTCACGAATCCCGTTTTTCCCCAAATTGCCTTCAACCGGAAGAGAAAGCGTCATTGGCCCGTTTGCTGTACCGATAACACAGCGGTTTCGCCAGGTTTGCTTCATGTAATGTTCGCAAGCTTCCACCATCGGTTGTTCACTTCGTCTCCAGTGCCAGTAATATTGTATCGGCGCGAAATAGGCTGTTGAGAATAGGTTTGTATTCATTGGATTATTTTCGGATACAAAGTTAGTTCAAAAGAAGTATATTCGTGAATCCAAAATAGCTACAACAAAGAATTTCAAACGACCAAACATGGAATATAGAAAACTTGGAAAATCCGAACTTGACCTATCGGTTGTGACCTTCGGGGCATGGGCTGCCGGGGGAATGATGTGGGGCGGCACCGATCATAAGGCATCAGTCGACGCCATGCGTGCCTCTTACGATTTGGGTGTCACGACTTTTGACACTGCACCCGTATATGGAATGGGATATAGTGAACAACTCTTGGGTGAAGCTATTAAAGGTATACCTCGAGACAAGGTGCAGATTCTGACCAAATTCGGCTTGAGTTGGGACAGCACCCTTGGAGAATATTATTTTGATACGGTCAGCAATGAAGGGAAAACTGTCCAAATATTCCGCAATGCTCGAAAAGGAGCGATCATAAGGGAATGCGAAGCCAGTTTGAAACATCTGGGAACCGATTACATCGACCTTTATCAGATCCATTGGTCGGATCCGACCACTCCCGTCAGCGAATCGATGGAAGCCGTTGCCAAACTGATTGAGCAGGGGAAAGTCCGTTATGCTGGCGTTTGCAATTTTTCTGTGGAACTGATGAAGGAAGCCTCGAAATACGTATCACTTATTTCCGAGCAGGTCCCTTACAGCATGGTTAAGCGGGGCATTGAAGCGGAAATCATACCCTATTGCCTTAGCCAAGGGCTAGGAATTTTGGCATACAGTCCACTTCAACGCGGGTTGCTCACCGGGAAAATGAATCCGGGTCACACCTTTGAACCCAATGACAGTCGAATCGGTCAGGTTTGGTACAAGGATGAGAATCTGAAACGAATCAGTGCCTTCCTAAAAAAAATTGAACCGCTGGCTGAAGCCAAAAATGCTACCATCGGACAATTGGTAATTCGCTGGACAATCGAACAGCCAGGTATTACCGTCGCATTGGTTGGTGCCCGTAATGTGGCACAAGCCGTTCAAAATGCAGCAGCGGCTCAATTTCATCTGAGTTCAGAAGAGTTGACATTCATTTCTGCCGAACTTCAAAAGCTGAATTTAGTTTCTTAAACGATAATCCATTAACCCACAAATTTATCCATCATGTTTTCACCACAAACCTATCAGCAACGCCGTGACCTTCTGTGTCAAAAATCAGGTTCAGGTTTAATCCTATTACCCGGCAGTAAGGAAGCCTCCATGAATTATCCGGAAAATACCTACCATTTCCGTCAGAACAGTCATTTTATCTATTTCGTGGGGATGGACCAACCGGATTTGTTTGTGGTGATCGATGTGGATGAACGCAAAACCATCCTTTTTGGCAATGAACTGACCATGGACGACATCATTTGGACGGGACCGATGCCAAGTCTGGGGGAACAGGCACTAAAGTCAGGCATCACCGAAACCAGACCGACTTCGACATTGGGGGACTACATTAAAAAAGCCCAGGGGCTGAACCGTAACATACATTTTCTGCCACAGCACAGAGCTTGGACGATGTTGCAGTTGGAAGAACTAACAGGCATTCCCGCCATGCAACTTAAGTCTAAGGCATCTGAAACCCTAATTCGTGCCGTCGTAGCCCTTCGTTCAGTCAAAAGTACCGAAGAAATCGCTGAAATTGAGAAAGCAGCTGCTGTCGGTTATGAAATGCACCTTACTGCCCTGAAAATGGCATTACCCGGTGAAACCGAACGCAATATTGCCGGTTTCATCGAAGGAATTGCACTTTCAAGATGCTTTGGACTTGCTTTCCCGACCATCCTTTCACAGCACGGTGAAGTGTTGCACGGACATAGTCACGAGGGCATCCTGGAAAAAGGCCGCTTTATGATATGCGATGCTGGCGCTGAATCACTTGAACATTACTCCTGCGACTTCACTCGAACAGCCATCGTTGGAGGGAAGTACACGACACAGCAAAGGGAACTTTATCAAATGGTAGTGGATGCCAATAATAAAGCATTTGAGTTGATTCGTCCAGGCATACTTTATAGAGATGTTCATTTAGCTTCCGGAAAAGTGTTGGCTGAAGGGCTTAAGTCTGTCGGCATTCTTAAAGGAGATGTGGATGAAGCCGTTGCTGCAGGTGCTCAGGCGCTCTTCATGCCCCATGGACTGGGACACATGATGGGTTTGGACGTACATGACATGGAAGATTTGGGAGAAAACTACGTAGGTTACGACGATGAAATTTCAAGAAGTACTCAGTTTGGTTTACGTAGCCTTCGTCTTGGGCGTCGTCTTCAGCCAGGATTCGTATTGACAGTCGAACCAGGGTTGTATTTCATGCCCGAACTCATCCAAAAATGGGAATCCGAAAAAATCCTACCTGAATTCGTGAATTACGAGCGTGCCAAACAATTCATCGGAACTGGTGGTATTCGCACAGAAGATGATGCTATCGTGACCGAAACAGGTTGTCGGATGCCAGGGAAAAGACTCCCGATTTCACCCGATGAAATCGAAGCATTATACTAGATTAATTCCAAGAAGCGCTTGCTGGATGGTGAAAACAACACCATCCATGCTTTGCCAATGATGAGGCGTTCAGGAAGCAATCCAAAACTCCGGCTGTCATTGAGGTAACCCTGGTGGTCATTGATGAGAAAATAGTAATTCTCTTTAAACGTATAGAAACGAACCTTGTGTCCGTTTTTAAGAATGTTGCCAGCCGTGTCTTGCTCCAACTGTACACCTTCGAATCGGTTGATCAGGTGTCCATAAATTTGGAACGTGCTGTCGTTCAATTCAATTTTACTAGCCTTGGAAGGAATCAGGATTTTCTTTTCATCAAATTTGGAGACACGAAGCCTAAGGGCCAGAAGAATTTGTTCCTTTATCCGATACAAACAAAGCCATTCGTGACGTGTCAAATAAACGAATCCTGAATCTTTGTCCTGATACACGGGGCGTTTAATCTTGCAGGCAGTCATTGCTTGTTGCAGTGTTTTCTGAAGTGATAAAGGGTAACTAAAGCAAAAAGATACGTCCTGAGACCTGGAAACTTTTTTTCCATTAATGACGGTTTTCCCTTTAATCAGTAAAAAGGTTTCACCTGGAAGGCCAACACAACGGCTCAAAAGAATGGGCGACCTGTCTGGATTCAGATGTGAAGTCGGATCGTTGAAAGCCAGTAAATCATTCCTTTTAATCGTACCAAAGGCATGACAACGTTTTGACTCCTTTCCCCATGTGAGATAGGTCTTTTTGCCGAAAAGGCTGTCAGGAACGAATGGAAACCCCACAGACATGGGTAAGCGAGCACCTAAGGTCAATTTCTCTACAAAGAGTCTGTCTCCCACCTCCTGGCTATTGGACATGGCTAAACTTGCCACTCGAATGGTTTCAAACAGGAAAATACGGATGGTCAAAGCCAGCAGGGCTGCACCAATCAATATCAGAAGCCATTGTCTGGTTTTCATGGGGCTGGGAAATCAAGAATTAATATGCTTTTTTGAAGAACCTTCTCCAGCGGATTTTTCCATCAAACAAACCTCTGTCCTTATCTAGAGACAGCCATACACAAATGGGTTTACCCACAATGTGATCTTCAGGCACGAAGCCCCAGGCCCTCGAATCTGCGGAATTGTGGCGGTTGTCGCCCATCATCCAGTAATAATCCATCTGAAACGTATAGGTCGAAGCCGGCTTTCCGTCCAATAGGGCTTTGCCGTCAATGATTTCTAACTTATGACCTTCATAGTTATGGATCACTCTGGAATATAGAAGCAAATTCTGATGCGTTAAAGCAATGGTGGCTCCTTTTTTAGGAATCCATAGCGGACCGAAATGATCCCTTTTCCATTTGATTTCAGGGCTTAGCGGATAGGTCAGACCTCCGATTTCAAGCGATCCAAGTACATCAGATTCTATGATGGCAGTATCAATGGAAGCACTTTTGCGAATCTGTTCAATCACCGATATGGTAGCAGGAAATAGGTAAACCGGATACATCTTGCCGTTGGCATCCTTATGAAAAGGAAGCATCGTGGCTTTGTAATCGGTTTGGGCAATCATGGAGTGATCATGATCATCCTTACTGATGCCCCACTTACGGAATTGTTCTTCAGAAATATAGGATCCTTTGGTCTGAACGTAGTAGTTGAATTGAACACCGGGCTGATCTTCAATCGGTTTTCCGTCAATCAAGACGGCATTGTCTTTTACTTGTATGGTCTCACCTGGCAAGCCGATGCACCGTTTCACAAAATTTTCGCGTCGGTCAACTGGTCTGAATACCATCTTCCCGAATGTTTCAGGATGACTCTTGATGTATTGACCGGCCACTTCAGTAGTGACATTGTTTTCTTGTGCCATATAGGCGCACAAAGAATAATAATCAGGATTTGTGTACTTGACTGGAACAGAATCACCAGCCGGGAAATTGAATACGACAATGTCGTTACGCTTTATGTGTGAAAGACCTGGTACACGTTTATAACCCCAATGAGGCCAATCAGAATATGACTTACAGTTCAGAATGGGCAAGGTATGATGCGCTAGCGGGAAGGCCAGTGGTGTGTTGGGCACTCTGGGGCCGAAATCTACTTTGCTGACGAACAGGAAGTCACCAACCAACAGCGATTTCTCAAGCGAAGAGGATGGGATTTGATAATTCTGAAAAAAGTAAATGTTGATGATGTATACTGCCACCAAGGCGAAGACGATGGCGTCCACCCAGTCCATGACGCTTTTGAACGTCTTGTTTTTTGAGTTTTTCCAGAATCCCCACGGGAGAATCCGAGTGATGTAGAGGTCCAAAAAGAAGGGCAAGGCCAAAAGCCACCAGCCGCTGCTCGTCCATAAAGAGAAAAGGATGGTGATGATGGTCCAGACGGAAAAACGAATCCATTTGGCACGAGTGGCTGAAAACCGGCTTTTGAGAGGTGTGCTCATGGGGCGACTGTTTTTTTGTAAATGATTGGTAAATTAGAAACCCAGCATGTCGGTCATACCAAGGAAGCCTTTTTTGCCTGCGGTGAATTCCGCAGCCAGAACGGCACCCAATGCTAAACCTGCTCGATTTTTGACATCGTGGGCGATGGTAATGGTATCGACATCCGATTCCCATATAATTTCATGATAACCTGGAACCTGACCGATTCTTTCTGAAGCGATAGCCAATTCTTCAGGATTCTTGGCCACCTCCTTCACCCAGGATGATTTACGATCCAGGTTCTCCAGTATTCCTTCTGCCAAGGTAATGGCTGTGCCGGAAGGAGCATCAAGCTTCTGAGTATGATGTACTTCTTTCATGCGAACATCGTATACAGGGAAAGCATTCATCATTTCAGCCAGTATCTTGTTGAGCTTAAAGAACAGGTTTACACCCAGGCTGAAATTCGAAGCATAGAAAAAGGTCTGACCCTTTTCGCAGGCAGTCTTCACGTCGGAGATGTGTTCCAACCAGCCCGTCGTACCTGAAACGACGGGTACATTGGCCTTAAAACATCTGCGGTAATTATCCAATGCGGTTTCCGGGCGCGTGAATTCAATGGCAACTTGAGCGGAACGGAAGGCATCAGTGTCGAAGTCTTTCAGGTTGTCAATGTCAATGGTGCATACGATTTCGTGCCCGCGTTTAAGTGCGATACGTTCGATTTCATGGCCCATTTTGCCATATCCGATCAGAGCAATCTTCATAAAATGTTGTTAATTTGCAAATTCAAGGGTCAAAGATACAGAAAAAAATAGGCAGGCACCTTTAAGAATGTTCACTAACTGTTAAAAAAGCCCAAGCCCTTACCAAAACGTAGTCAAAATACTCGTACATTTGCGTCACAGGATCAGAAGACTATGCGAAATCCTGTACAAATTAACCGGGTATGACGGGCCACACCGTCGAAGTAGTTATGAGAAAAACGAACGGATCATTTGGTTTGGCCCTACTTGCCTTGACTATGCTTTCGGCTTGCGCCAGCGTGGGTAACCCCACAGGTGGTCCCAAAGATGAAACACCTCCAAAATTCATCGGCTCTCTGCCGCTTGAGAATGCAGTGAATTACAATAAAAAACGCATCGAGATATCCTTTGACGAACTGATTTCATTAAAATCACCCTCGGATAAAGTGATTGTTTCACCTCCTCAGAAACTGGCGCCCGTTGCTAAAGGTGTTGGCAACAAGGTCGTGGTGCTGCTTTCAGACAGTCTGATTCCTGCAACTACCTATACGATCGATTTTACCGATGCCATTGTCGACTACAATGAAGGAAACAAATACGGAGACTATGCATTTTCTTTTTCAACAGGAGACCATATCGATTCCCTGAAGATTTCCGGAAATGTAATTGACGCCTCCAACCTGAATCCACTGACAGGGATTATTGTCGGAACGCATTCCAATGCTGCTGACTCGTCTTTTCGTAATCAGGCATTTGAACGCATCACCAAATCGACCAAAGGCGGGCGTTTTGTCTTGAAAGGTTTACCGCAGGGAGCCGCATTTATTTATGCACTGGATGATAAAAATAGGGATTACGCATTTGACCAACCAGTTGAAGCCATTGCATTCATGGATTCCGCGCTGATTCCCTGGACGGAACCTTGTACCCGAAACGATACGATCTGGAAAGACACCTTAACAGTAGATACGATCCTAGTGCGTCCCATCACCTGCTTTAAGCCAGACAATATAATTCTTCGATATTTTACGGAGGTTTTTGGTCGACAATATCTGGCAAAAAAAGACCGCGTACCCAGGAACAAGATTAATTTGATATTTGGCTACAAAGCGGAGTCGTTGCCTACCTTGACGCTGATCAACAAAGAAGTTAAAGACTGGTATATTCTTGAAAAAAATCCGACAAACGACACGCTTTCCTACTGGATAACCGATACGCTGGTTACCCAAATGGATACGCTCAAGCTAAAGTTGGACTATTTGAAAACAGATTCCCTGAATGCGTTAAGTCCATGGACAGATACCTTGACCCTGATTTCAAGATCCTATAAACCCAAGGCAGTACGTCCAAAAAAGACTACGCCCATCCTAGACAAAAAGGAGGAAACGGTGCCTGCTCCAGTTCCCGCATTGCCGCCCCTTGGTTTGAAATCGAACATTCAAAGTGTCATGGAAATTTACTGCAGACCTCGGTTTGAAGTGGATGAACCCATTCGTGAGGTTCAAGGGGCTCCCGCGCAATTATTTGTAAAAAAAGATACGGTTTGGGTTAAGATGGCCTTTACTTTTTACAGGGATACCCTTAAAACCAGGGAATTCTTGTTGGATGCCAAATGGAAATTTGAAGCAGAGTACAGGTTTGTAATTGATTCCGCAGCCATCAAAAGCGTTTACGGTAAAGTGAACAATCTCCTAAACCAGACATTTAAAATTCGTGCAGAAGAGGAATACGCTCGCCTGATTGCTAAGATCAGTGGCATGCAATCTCCTGGTTTTGCCGAGCTGCTGGATAAGTCCGATAAGGTGGTTCGCCGGCTCCAGATTGAAAAGAATGTGGCCGACTTCAAATACTTGGCTCCCGGAACGTATTTCCTGCGTGTCATCGAGGATTTGAACGGCAATTTCCGCTGGGATACTGGTGATTTTGCTAAAAGAAGACAGCCTGAAAATGTATTTTATTACCCTAAAGCATTGGTTCTGCGTGTAAACGGGGAGGTGAAAGAACCATGGAATGTTCGCGAACTGCCTTTGCTGGATCAAAAACCCAAAGAATTGATTCAAAAGGAAAAGGAGAGGAACTGACTATGAAACGACGTATTCTTTTTGGTTTGTTGCTGTTGTGTTTGCCCTTCACCGCTCGGGCGCAATTCCTATGCACCGTCAGCAACGAATTATTGGTCCCTGGTGAACATTTGGACTATCAGCTTTATTATAATGTAGGTTTTGTATGGATACCTGCCGGAACGTGTGAGTTCCGCGTCCGGAATGCGCTTTACAATAAAATGCCCGCCTATCAACTTTCTGCTCAGGGAAAATCCTATAAATCTTTTGATACCTTTTACAGGATTCGAGATACGATTATTTCATACGTCGATACCCAGAATCTGACGCCTTTCCGAGCGTACAAATACACACACGAAGACAACTGGAACGGCATTGATGACTTTACGTTTCGGAAAGTAAACGACGATTGGCGTATTACGACAAGACTGAAGCGCAAACGCGGTTGGAAGCCGTCCGTGGAATCCGAATCAGACCGCTGTGGTTTTGATATTGTCACCAGTATTTATCGCTTGCGTTGTTTTGACAGTCCAGACATGTATACTTTGGGCAAGCGGCTCGACATTCCAGTTCGTCTGGATGACGGTGAATACCTCGTTCACCTGACATACGTCGGGAAAGAGCGCATCAAGCTCTATGGTGACGGTTTTTACACTGCACACGCTTTTACCCTAAGTATAATTGAAGGTAACATTTTCAAGCGTGGTGATGTCCTTAAAATGTGGATATCGGATGATAGGAACCGCATTCCGCTTCTTGTTGAATCTCCCATACGGGTGGGATACGTCAAAGCGCTTTTCAGAAGCGGAGGAAATACAAAATATCCGATCTCTAAATCTACAGTTAAATAACGGTCTATTTCACCGTCTATTTCGCCAGTTTCCACTCAAAACCCTCCTTGGTATCCTTGATTTCAAATCCAAGGGCCGTCAGTTCATTCCGGATTTTGTCGGAGGTTGCCCAATCTTTGTTTGCTTTGGCTTCCATCCGCATATTCAGCAGGAGATCAATGGCTCCTTTGTACCCTTCACCAGTGGATTGGGAAGACTTTTCCTCTACTCCCAAGCCAAGGATGTCGACTATGAAAAGTTCGAAAACTTCCTTCAATTCTTTGAGATCCTCCGCGCTGATGGTTTCTTTGCCATCACTGATCAGGTTGATGCTCTTACTGGCATCAAATAAGTGAGAAATCACGATAGGGCTGTTCAAATCGTCGTTCATGGCTTCAAAACAACGTTCACGAAGCCCTTTGACGACTACGGTGGAAATGCCGGATGCGGTAATCCTGTTTAATCGGACATAAGCGTCCATCAAACGTTCGAGACCTTTCTCTGAAGCCTGCAATGCCTCATTGCTGAAATCCACCGTGCTGCGGTAATGGGCCTGCAGAATAAAGAATCGAATGGTCATTGGACTGTACGCCTGCGTCAGTGCCTGATGCTTACCTTCGAAGAATTCTTCCAGCGTGATGAAATTTCCTAATGATTTACCCATCTTCTGTCCGTTGATGGTAATCATGTTGTTGTGCATCCAGAAACGGACCGTTTCGTGCCCTAAGGCGCCTACGGATTGGGCAATTTCGCATTCGTGGTGGGGGAACATCAGATCCATACCACCTCCGTGAATATCGAATTCTTCCCCCAGGTAGCGGGTACCCATGGCAGAGCATTCGAGGTGCCAACCTGGGAAGCCGTCGCTCCAGGGTGAGGGCCAGCGCATAATGTGCTCCGGTGCTGCCTTTTTCCATAGGGCAAAATCAACGCTGTTGCGTTTTTCGGATTGACCGTCCAACTCGCGCCCAGTAGATATCAGCTCGTCAATGTTTCGCCCTGAAAGCTTGCCGTAATGGTGGATTTTGTTGTATTTTTCCACGTCAAAATAAACAGAACCTTCACTTTCGTAAGCCCAGCCGTTTGCAAAGATTTTTTTGACAAATTCAATTTGTTCAATGATGTGGCCTGAAGCATGAGGTTCAATGCTAGGAGGCAAGACGTGGAGGGCTTCCATGGCATGGTGGTATCGGTTGACGTAGAACTGAACCACTTCCATCGGTTCGAGCTGCTCCAGCCTGGCTTTTTTGGCAATCTTGTCCTCGCCTTCATCGGCATCGTTTTCCAGATGACCCACGTCCGTGATGTTCCGAACGTAGCGAACTTTATAACCGAGCATGGTCAAATAGCGAAACAACAGGTCAAATGTGATGGCAGGACGGGCGTGACCAAGGTGCGCGTCACCATAAACGGTTGGACCACAAACATAAAGACCAACTCGCCCCTCATGAATGGGTTTAAATACTTCTTTTTTACGATGTAGGGTATTGTAAAGGACTAAATCGTTCTGCATAGGAGGGTAAATTAAAAAAACTAAAGTAGGATGAAGCGGTAGGGTCGGATGGAAACGAATCGGAGTCGAGGGCCTTCAGAGCAACATCGCCATAATCCTGAACAATTGGTTAGGACCATTTGATAATCGATATCTGTTTCAGTATCTTCCAGAGGAACGATGTCCCGATCGGTACCTCCGCTAGGAATGAATTCAAAGAATGTGCTTAAGTCAAGCATGAGCAGGAAGGACGGATCGTCGGGGTTATCCTGAATACCGAACAATCCTTCCGGAGTACAGTAAGTCGCTTGTTGAATGAGGCCTTCAGGCAACAGTTCCTTCGACTCCTGCAGGGAGGCTGAATTTAACGGGCTGCGAACAAACAGAACTTCTGCTTCCGGCCATAATTCTTTCAACGTTTTTTTTCCTGTTTTCCGGTATGCTTTTTTCAAAAGATCCTGCAATCTTTGTGAGGTCCCTTTGAAGCTGGTTACTTTCTGTCCAAGTGCTTCTTTTAAAACAAGTTCGGTGGATGGGTTCCCGTCTTTGTCCGCTCCAACTCGTTTTGGAAGGTTCAGCAAGGAGTTTAAAAAAGGTTCGTTTTCGCGCAGCAAGGCGTGCAATTCGTTCATGTACGGCAAATCGACACCGTTTCCGGCATTGGCAGAAAAGCCTTCGAGTAATTTGCTGCCCGGGTTTTTACTGATGTGGATGGTGTAGCTGTCACTGATGCCTTGCTGAAAAGTTTCTTCCATTGCCTGTGCCGTAATGGGGACATAGGTGTCGTTCATGGAGCAGATCACATCTTTGGGACTTCCTGGCCAGATTAGGTCCGTTTCGCCATTGCTCATCCTTTCCAGATATGGTTTCAGGTCTGAAAGTCGTTGAATGGGAAGGCGTTCTCTGAATTCCTGGTAGCTGAAAACGGACCTGAAGTCGTGCTTTTTGCCCCATTCCGTATCAGCAGCTTCCAACAAGAGGTTGGAAAGTTGCTCGTTTTGAATATCATTTGCATCCTGAGCAAAGTCCAGAATTTCCCCAAAGCGATCTTTGAGGTACATGCTGTATAATCCTGACAATAAATCCATGGGGTTTCAGGTTTCGGTCAACGGTGCCAAAATTAGTTATTTTTTCGCAGTCTTGGGCCTGTTGGAGAGTGAAAACTTTAAAAAACAGAGGTTAGACCTGTTCGTCCCGCCCAGATGCTGTGTTTTCTTTATAAACGACCTGCTGACTTTCCTTCAATAGTTCCGCAAGGTTGACGTAAGGGTCTTGGATATAAATAAGTGCTTCTTTTGCGGCTTTTTGCTGCGCTTCTTTTTTGGAAAGGCCTTCACCCTGTCCGAAACTGAGGCCGTTGATTAGCGCCACAGCTCTGAAGCGTGGACCCTTGGCTGAACTCTTGCTTAGTTCCGTCATCAGGAATTCAGCCGAGAGTTTTTCCTGCTGGCTCCATTCCAGGAGTGCGGACTTGAAATTTTCTTCGGTGCTGACGACGCCTTCGAGGTCGATGTGACGTTCCAGAATTTTCGTTTCAAGGAAACGTTTGCAGCGTCTGTAGCCTTGATCCAAATAGATTGCCCCGATCAATGCTTCCAGGGCATTTCCGTAAATGGAGAGATGCGTTTCTGGGGTTGCTTGCGCAGAGGAAAGAATCAACGTGTTCAGCCCTAACTCCATGGCAATTTTGTTCAGACTTTGGCGTTGAACGATCTTGGCTCTGGTCTTGCTCAGAAATTCTTCATTGGCAGCAGGAAACTGTTTGAACAGGATATCAGCGACGATAACGTTGAGTACTGCGTCTCCCAAATATTCGAGTCGTTCGTTGTTGATCAACAGACCGTCGTTCGTTCGGACAGACAATGATTTATGTCTAAGCGCCTGTTGATACAACCCCAACTTGAAAGGGTAGAAACCCAAAATACGGTGAAATAACAAATAAGGCTCCTTCTGTTTAACAGTCAGGAGCCTTATTTGAATGAGTAGGTCTGAAATCAAGCGTTTGGCTTCCATTTCTTTACGATGACACTGGCATTGTGGCCACCGAAACCGAACGTATTGGATAATGCTGCCCGTACTTCGCGTTTGCAGGCTTTATTAAACGTGAAATTCAGTTTGTAATCGATTTCGGGATCTTCATCACCTTCCGTAAAGTTAATCGTGGGAGGAATGATGTCGTTCTGTACAGCAAGGACACAAGCCATCGCTTCGATTGCACCGGCAGCACCTAAAAGGTGACCTGTCTGTGATTTAGTGGAGCTGATGTTCAAATCGTAGGCAGACGGTCCGAAAACGGCTTTTATAGCCTTTGTTTCGGCAATATCACCAAGCGGGGTGGAGGTGCCGTGAACGTTGATATAATCGATATCAGAAGGGAGCATTTCGGCATCTTCGAGTGCATTTTTCATCACGTTCAACGCGCCCAATCCACCAGGATGCGGAGCGGTCATGTGGTAAGCATCGGCAGACATGCCGACACCGGCAATTTCTGCATAGATTTTTGCACCACGGGCCAAAGCATGTTCGAGCTCTTCTAAAATAAGTGCAACACCGCCTTCTGCAATAACAAAGCCGTCGCGGCTCTTGCTAAAAGGGCGAGATGCGGTCTTGGGGTCATCGTTGCGGGTAGATAGGGCATGCAAGGCATTGAACCCGCCTACACCGGCAGCAGTGATGGCTGCTTCGGAACCACCGCAAACAAACGCATTCGCCTTACCCAAACGGATCAGGTTGAAAGCATCGGCTATGGCGTTGGATGAAGAAGCACAAGCAGAAACCGTGCAGAAATTTGGACCTCTGAAGCCATACATTATTGAAATGTGGCCAGCAGATAAGTCAGAAATCATTTTAGGAATGAAAAACGGGCTGAAACGTGGTGTTCCATCACCTTTTGCAAATTCTATGACTTCCTGTTCGAATGTTTCAATTCCACCAATACCTGCACCCCAGATGACTCCGATTCGATCGAGGTCTTCCTTTTCAGTGTCCAGGCCTGAATCTTCAATCGCTTCTTTGGCACAAATGACGGCATACTGCGCAAATTGGTCATATTTGCGGGCCTCTTTTCTGTCAAAATGGGCGCCTTGATCGAAATTTTTAACTTCGCAGGCAAATTTTGTTTTAAACTTTGACGAGTCAAAGTGCGTAATAGGCCCGGCTCCGCTTACACCCTTGATCAACGATGACCATGTTTCGGTCACGTTGTTGCCCACGGGTGTAATGGCTCCCAGGCCTGTTACGACAACTCTTTTTAATTCCATACGTTAATTGCCTTATTATTTGGCAACAGCTTCGATATGAGCAATCGCTTCACCTACAGTGGTGATTTTTTCTGCTTGATCATCGGGGATAGAGATTCCGAATTCTTTTTCGAATTCCATAATCAATTCCACAGTGTCAAGTGAGTCTGCGCCCAAGTCGTTGGTGAAGGAGGCTTCCGGAGTAACTTCAGTTTCTTCAACGCCTAATTTGTCAACGATAATGGCTTTTACTTTTGCAGCAACATCAGACATAACGGTCATTTTTTAGGTTAATAATAAAATCTAATTCGTAATTTAGCGGCACAAAGGAACGAATAAAAAATGGAATTCACCTACTAATTTCCCCGAAAAGTGCAATATTTTGCACAGAAAGAGGGACTTTGTGCAAGGGAAAACCCAAAATAAAGGAAATATGAGACCTGTCCGTTTAGCCATTCTAGCCTCAGGATCCGGCACTAATGCGGAGAATGTCATCCGCTTTTTTTCTTCTGAAAATCGGGTGAAAATCGGGATTATCATTTCAAATAGGTCTGAAGCTCAGGTTCATCAGCGCGCTGCTCGGTTGGGAATCCCTTCATTGACTTTTCCCAGAGAGACACTGACAGACGGGCTGGCCCTGGTTCAAATACTCAAAAACGAACAAATTGATTTTATCATTTTGGCAGGATACCTTCTGAAAATTCCAGCTGAGCTGATTACTGCTTTTCCGAACCGAATTGTCAATATTCACCCTGCTCTTTTGCCAAAATTCGGAGGCAGAGGTATGTATGGAAATCACGTGCATCAGGCAGTCGTCGATGCAAAAGAGCAGGAATCGGGAATTACAATTCACATGGTTGACGAAAACTACGACGAAGGATCTATTGTTTTTCAGGCCAGATGTCCAGTTTTTCCAGACGATTCAGCTGAAGATGTCGCCACCAAAGTCCACGAACTCGAATATCGACATTATCCCAAGGTAATCGGCGATTTGCTTCAAAAAGAATTCAACTGGTAAAACTACTCTCTGTATTTGTCCGTATTGCTTATTTCGGTGCGGAGTGGTGTCTGAAAGCCTAATGCGCGGAGTATTTCAGCTTCTGATTCCGCCAGGTTAACAATGCGAAACGCATTATATTCTCTGCGGAACACATATTTCCCCCGAATTTCTTCAAAATTCTGAGGTTCTTTTTTCAGAACTTCTGTATCCTTGATAGGGTCATAGGCATATAACAATGCAGAAGCAATTTTATGGGGGCTGTTTTTGTGTATCTTTAGTACTGGCTCTACAGGAATCGGTAGTTCCAGAATTATCTTGGGTGGCATATTCAGTTCCAGAAAAACATTTAGTTGCTCTACAATCGTTCTGGTCGCATTGGCCTTTCCATCTGAGGAATAACCGGCAATATGCGGGGTTGCGATGAGCGCACTTTCAAGAAGATCCAAGTCAATGTCCGGTTCATTCTCCCAGCAATCAATGGCACAATCAATCACTTTGCCTTCAAGGATGGCTTGTTTTAGCGCTTCGGTCTCAACAATACTGCCACGAGCAGTATTAATGAGAAAAACAGGCTTTTTCAGTTTGGCAAAAAAATTCGCATCGGCCATGTGCCATGTTTTATCTGGCCCTTCTTTCTCCAAAATCGGATGAAAAGTGATGATGTCAGAATCGGTTAGAATACGATCCAGATTGATGAAATTTTTCTCGCCTTCATTGCGTGCACGTAGAGGGTCGTTTAGTAGAACATCCATACCCAAAAGGCGGGCAGAGCGCTCCACTTTTTGTCCGCACTGTCCTACTCCAATAATTCCGATGGTCTTTTCAGAGGGGTTGAAATTGTATTTTCTGGAAAAACAGAGTATGCAAGAGGTTACATATTGAGCGACAGCCTTGGCATTGCATCCCGGCGCGTTCACCCATTTAATGTTCTTTACGGCACAATAATCTGTATCAATATGGTCGAAGCCGATGGTCGCTGTACCGATAAATCGAATGTTAGTGCCTTCCAACAGTTCTCTGTTACAAGTTGTACGAGTTCGAATCAACAAGGCATCCGCATCTAAAAGGTCTGTTTTGCAGATATCTTTTCCGGAAAGATAAACCACTTCAGCATAAGGCTCCAGAAGTCCTTTTAAATAGGGGATCTTATTATCGGCAACAATTTTCATAGGGACGATTAAACACAAAAAAATCGGGTCACAAAGGTACTTAAACTTTTTGAAAAGGCATCAGTATGCTGTTTTTATATGTGGCAAAATGAACGTATCTTTGTAGGATAATTGTAATAATCTTGATTTTATGATCTTCAGTGCACTCTCCAACCGCGTCTTTACAGAGGCGACCCGACTCTATCATGAAACGGATCATATTGATGCTCCATTTTTTAATTCTTATGCTCCCGGAACAATCGAAAATGATTTGTTTTTGAAAAATTGGATTGATGCAGTTCAGTGGCATATGGAAGATATTATCCGTCTACCGGATATTGATCCGGTAGAGGCATTGGCACTGAAGAGACGTATAGACAAATCGAATCAGGACCGTACCGATTTGGTGGAACGGATTGACAGCTTCTTTTTTGAGAAATTTCAGAATATTTCACCACTTTCAGATGCTGTTATCAATTCGGAAAGCCCCGCTTGGGCTATTGACCGTTTATCCATTCTGATTTTGAAAATCTGGCACATGCGCGTAGAAGTAGATCGAATTGATGCAACCCCCGAGCATCGGCAGCAATGTCTTCAGAAGTGGGAAACACTTAGTGAGCAGTGCCGCGATTTATCTTCAGCCATTGATCAGTTACTGGCCGATATAGAATCTGGTCGTCGTTACATGAAGGTTTATAAACAGATGAAAATGTACAACGATCCTTCCCTGAATCCAAGTTTGTACGCAAACAAGTAATATGGCACGAGTATTGGTGATACGGCTTTCCGCTTTGGGAGATGTGGCGATTTCAGTCCCCCTCGTGAAGGCATTGGCCGAGCAGTATCCTGAGCATGAATTTATCATGGTTTCTCAACCCATGATGGCGGGTCTTTTTGATTCCTGCCCATCCAATGTTACTTTCAAACCTGCAGCCATTCGAGGCATACACAAAGGAATACCAGGGTTATACAGACTATACCGCGAAATTGGTTATCGAAACGTAGATGTCATTTGCGATATGCATGATGTATTGCGAAGTCGGATTCTCAGTTTCTTTTTTTCACTCCATAGGCTTCCTGTTTTCCGAATTAATAAAGAACGAACCCAACGCGCTCAACTGACTCGACGGCACAATAAAGTATTTCGACCGCTTAAAACATCTTTTGAACGCTATCGGGATGTTTTTGCCTATGCAGGCATGTCTCTTAACTATTTTGATTTAAGACCTAAAATGGAGCCTTCAAAGGTGCATTTGCCTGAGATGGAGTTGTTGCATGGACCCAAAAATACAATTTGGCTTGGCTTTGCACCTTTTGCACGTCATCAAGGTAAAATCTACCCACTGGACAAAGCCGAGATTGTTCTGGCGCATTTTGCTGCTGATGAACGCTTTACTATCTTTCTATTTGGAGGAGGAAAGTCAGAGGCTAAACAGATGAAAATTTGGAAAGAGTGTTATCCAACACTCAGAATACCCAATAGTATCAGCCTTAAGGAAGAAGTTCGGCTTATAAGTTGCATGGATCTGATGTTTGCAATGGATTCTGCCAATATGCACCTAGGATCACTTGCTCATACACCGGTGGTTTCTGTATGGGGAGCTACCCACCATTTCGCAGGTTTTTATGGTCTTTTCCAAGCGGAACGCAATCTAATTCAAGTGGACCTTCCCTGCCGCCCTTGCTCCATCTTCGGAAACAAGCCATGCTACAGAAAGGATTTCGCTTGTATGAACAACATTACAACAGATACTATTATCAAGCGCATTCAGGAGGAGGTTGGTTTATGAAAATGCTTATCAACGCTCAATATCAGAATCTAGAGGAATTTATTAAACGTTTACCGGTTGGCTTCGAGCAAGAAGGCAAAACCATTTACAAGAGCCGGAATGAGCTCAAAATATTCGAAAAAGAAGGGATAAGTATTAATGTAAAACATTATCGGAAGCCCATTTGGCTAAACCGGGTTGCATATACCTTTTTCCGGAAATCAAAAGCCAGGAGAGCGTATGAAAATGCCCTGACCCTACTTGATAAAGGTTTTGAAACACCTAATCCGGTCGCTTATTTGGAAATTCATGAAAAAGGTCTTCTGAAAGATTCCTTTTTTATTGCTCTCCACTGTCCTTATAAAAGACTTTTCAGGGAGTTCGCCGATAATTCTTCCATTGATGGACGGGAAGAAATTGTTCAAGCTTTTGGAGTGACGCTGGCACGTTTGCACGAAGCGAATATTTTTCACCTGGATTTGTCCGTCGGCAATATTCTCTTTGACAAATTGAAAGATGGCTACCATTTCTCTTTGGTAGACTTAAATAGAATGAAATTTCAGAAAATCTGCCTGAATGATGGTTGCCGTAATTTTGAGCGTCTTCGCGGGAGCGACGATTTCTTTAAATTACTTGCAAAAACCTACGCTAATGAACGTGGATTTGATGTTGAAACCTGCATCAGACTGGCCTTGAAAGCACAGCAAAAGAGTATTCAGCATTTTCATCGTAAAAGACAAATAAAAAAAGCCATTTTTCATTAAAGGCCCTTTTTAAAAAGACTGAGGGGCCTCTTTGTTAAACGAATCCATGTTATACGCAGGTTGTTCATGGAGGCATAGCTTGTCCCTTCCGGTTTAATTAAATCATTGTATTCTTTAAATACTTCCAAGATCGCATTGTTTGAAAAGCCACGACGGATCATTCTCCGGGTGAAACTGCTTTCCATATACCTTATTTCTTGATTCAATAGATCTTCTTTTGCGATATCTGCTACCATTGCAGGCATCCTACTTCTCCATTTCCGCCAGAGAATCAATTGATTTTCCACCCAATGCTTATTTAATTTGCCCCTGGAAAAATGCTCCAAAAGCAGATTGTTTACAACTCTGTTCTCATAACCTAGTACGTGAGCTTGCAGGCATATATCGATGTCGTAGCAATGAAAACCTTTAAAGGTCGGTTCATCAAACCGTATTTTTTTTGCCACTTCTTTTCTGCATGCCAGGAATACGCCATCAAGCGCGACAACCGCCTGAGAAGTGCAGTCAATGAAACTTGTGCTATCCAGCATTTCGGAGTATCCCAGCTTCTTGTTGTATTGAAGAATACGTCCGAAATGCTTTCCAAAACTCCACTGAGCTGGAACCCTGGGGACGAGTGTCCCTCCTGCAACTCCAATGAATCCAACAGTGGGATCGTTCAGATGCTCCATCAAAACGTGTCCCCATTGCGGGGTATGGAACAAAATATCGTCATGCATGAAACATAAAACATCGTATTTGGCATGATCAATGCCGTAATTGTACGCTTTGAAAATGGACTGGCCATGAATGGTCTCGTCCACAATAATCAACTCATAGTTCATACCAGTCATTTCCTGGAGGTTTTTTTTCAAACTTTCGGTAATTTCGGGTTTACGGCTGCAAATGATGATGGAAAGCATGTGCTTATTCTATTTGGTGAGTTATTCAATTTTCTGAATACCATTCAGGCATTTAAAATGGCCATTTTCCTGTTTCTCATGCATCATTCTGGCGTTTTCATTCTGCTCACTCCAGACTTCATCATGATTGAGATGATAGACTACAGCAAGGTTTCGGACAGAACGCAGCTTATACCCGGCCAACTTGAATCGCCAGGTCGGATCTGCATCTTCTCCAATGGCTGGTCTCAAATAATCCTCATCAAAACCGTTTAGGATTATTATATCCTTTTTGTAAAAGGACATATTGCAACCTCGGAGTTCCTTGATTTTCCGAATTCGAGGTAATATACCAAATAATCCATTTGGTGAGCATACAAACGCTTCTTCAGGAAAACGAATATTTAACAGCCGAACCCGAAATGCGTTTTTTATTAAATAGGAACCGATATCCCGGTAAGATCGCTTTCCCTCTAGAAATTCTTTGGTAAGCGGCTCGTTAAGCTTAAGCCTCTTGCCTCCTAGAATGTAGCCTTCTTTTGCCATACGCATATGCATTTCCATGAAGCACGGGTGCAACACGCAATCACCATCAATAAAGACCAGATAATCAGAGTTCGAGGCTTGAATAGCATTGTTTAGTGCTTTGTTCTTTCGCCACCCTAAATCTTCCTGATGCAAATGTTGCCATGGATGCACAAATGGAAAACGGTTCAGAAATTCACGCATTTCCTGGTGTTCACCATCTTCAGAAATGATAATTTCAAAATCGTTCCATGTTTGCTCATTTACCGAATGGAGTACGGCTTTCAAAAAAGGAATATTGTTGTAAACGGAAATGATCAATGAGGCTTTGGGCATAGAAACGGGCTTCGTCACGAACGTATCAGGATTTTAACGCACAAACGTAAACATTCTTTCTGAGATACTGAAATTAAGACTGTAAACCTGGTCAGGAATTAAAGTAAAAACTGTAAACCTTTTTCAGTAGAAGTCACCTTTCGGGTGACACTTTTTTAGTTTAAAAAAATACCTAAGTAAATGGATATAGGTGCTAGTTGATTATTTCATTATCTTTACTCAAAATCTGTTTCCGATGTCTAATTCGTTCATCTCAACCATTCTTGTTGGGTTGTTAATCGGTGTATTTAATAGTTGCTCAACAGTTTGATTTCGACTGAATAGCAATTCAATGACGCTTAATAATACATCCGCAAAAAATAACTATTAATATATGAAAGTCCTTTTTATCGGTTCATCCAAGTATGATTATCTTCAGGATTTGACGTATAATGGGTTGGTTAAAGTGTTGGGAAGGAGCTCTGTTGTTGAGGCAAAAACTATTTTCAGGTACCATTTTCCAATAAAGAAATATCCAAAAGATTTGGGTTATGATGGAATTGACCTATCTTTTTTAACAAAATACACTTCTGGTAAATTTGATTTGATCCTAGTTGCTTCTGCAAAACCCGACTGTTTTGAACTCTATGAAAAACTGTTGCCGAGATTGTCTCCTACAGTAAAAACCGTATTTATAGATGGTGGTGACAATCCTGCTATTGGAGGTGATTTTGTTAGACTGAAATGTCCTGAGCTGTGGGAACGTGTTCATAATTTGCGGCCCTTCGATTTTATTTTCAAGCGGGAATATTTGAAAATGAATTCGTATGATGATCATGTTTTCCCTCTACCATTTTCCGTTCAAACTGCTCGATACCAGTCTATTCCAGATGGTCCGTTCAAATACGACGTGGCTTTTTGGGCTGTAGAATCCCATCCGATTCGCACAAAGGTCTTAGACTTGATACAGGATCGTTTTGACTGTGCTGCCAATGGGTCGATGCGAAATCAAGACTTTCACAACTATTCACGTAAAGGGCGGTTTTACTTTGAGGAATTGAAAAAGACTAAGATCTCCTTAAACTTTAGAGGTACTGGTTGGGATACGTTGCGTTACTGGGAAATCATGGGATTGAAGTCTTTTATGATTTCTCAAAGATTGCAAATTGAGATACCGAACAACTATATTGAAGGAAAAGAAATAATCTATTGTTCGGACGATCTTAGCGATTTGGATGATCTTTGTCATTTTTATCTTAATAATGACTCTTTACGGAAGGTGATAGCCGAAAAAGCATATACTAAGACTATGGAGTTTCATACAGTGGAAAGTCGAGCCAATTATATCCTGAAGAAGATAAAGTTGTAACGATTATCCTTTAAGTATTCCAAATGGAGTGAAGGTAATTCCTTGATCATCATTATCTTTAAGTAAATTTAGGTTTGGCGCGTGAACCAAATCGAACTTCTTGTGATAAATGTGATACATCGTCAACAAGTGTTTTCTAGAGTAGCAATAAATCCCTGCACGCTGAAGCCTGTGATCCAAATCGGTGTCTTCTCCAGTGCCCGGATAGTTGTAGCGCTCATCGAATCCATTCACGAGGAGAATATCAGACTTATGAATGGAGAAATTACAACCCAGAATACCCCTCCTTTTGTCCTTGATCAGGTATTTTCGAAGAGAACAGTTTTTAACCCTGATTGCGTTCTCACTATGTTTGACTTTTTCGAAAATGCCGTCAAGCAAAAGCAATAAGAGCCCAGGTCCCTTTTCCAAGAATCCATTCTTAATTTGCTTAATAGAAAGCAAATCTGACCTTTTCTGTGACAATTGAACCCTTCTTCCACTCAATACGAAATGCTCTTTCCGATTGGAAAAGTGATCCTCCAGGAAACAACGGTGTGGGATACAGTCTCCATCAATGAAAACTAAATAGTCACTCTCGCATGTTTCAATGGCTTTATTTAAAACAATGTTCTTGCGCCACCCCTTGTCTTCATGCCAGCAGTGTTTTACAGTGAAAGAGGCTTTTTTCATGAGTTGGTGAATGCATTCTACTGCTTCTTCATCAGAGCCGTCATCTGCGATAACCACTTCAAAATCCTGGAAAGTTTGTCTGCTCAACGCTTCAAAAACCAGGAGAAGTAACCTCGTATTGTTGTAAAATGAAATGATGAGGCTGATGGCAGGAGTTGAATTGCTGGAGGTTTTATTAATCATTTCTAAGCAATTGACGTCGTTCAGACAGTTTCAGATATTTAAGAAAACTATAGTAAGTGATGATTACTACTGAAAGTTTGACCATGGTGTGTTCATATTAGGGAGGAATAAACTTTCATCACTTTTTCGGCGATGTTTTTGTCAGAGAACTCTTCAGCCCAAATGTAGCCATTCTGTACCATTTGTTCCCTTTTAAGTGTATCAGAAAGAATCTGATCCATCGCATTACCTAATTCAGCGGCATTCCGTGGGTCAATATAGATACTTCCCGGTCCACCAGCTTCTTCCAAGCAACTGCCCTTTGAGCTGATAACAGGGATTCCCGAGGTTAACGCTTCTAGGAGCGGAATGCCAAAGCCTTCGTAAAAAGAGGGATAAACAAATAAGGAAGATAATTGGTAAAGAGCAGGTAAATCTATAGTTGGGACGTCGTTAAGGAAAATCACCCGACTTGTTAACCCCATTCTGGCGATGTGATGTTCAAGTTCCTGCTGCCAATTGCCTACAGGCCTCCCGACAATGACCAAAGGTACATCCAGTTTTCTTTTATAAAGTGCTTCTACAATCAACAATTGATTTTTTCGCTCTTCTATGGCGCCAACGTTAAGGATGAACGTTTCGGGAAGGTTATACTTCTTGCGAACTTCAGCCAGCAGTTCTGATGAGGACGCTGACCTGAATATTGGATTACATCCCTGATAAATCACGTTTATTTTGTTTTCATCGATGCCTGCCAATTCTATCAGATCTTGTTTGGTTTGCTGACTGATGGCAATGATGCTGTCAGCTCTTTTGCAACTGCTCAAGTATTTTCCCTGATACATTTTCTGATCGAACCAAGGATAAAGTTTCGGGAATTTAAGAAAAATCAGGTCGTGCATGGTCAAAACAGTTCGTGTTGAGCTGTTTCCAAATTGATAAGGTATCTCATTACTTAGTCCGTGATAGATATCCAATTGCTGACGACTATATTCAGAAGGAATACCAACGGAACGCCATAATGTTGGGAACTGCTTATAAAAGATTGTATTTGGTTCCACGACCTGGCAATGGAACGGACATTCCATCAAGGGTGTTTTGGCTGACTTTGTGTAAAACAAAAGATACGTGTGCTCCGGAAAGTATTCGGTTAAGATTCGAAGGAGGTCACGGCTATAATTCCCCAATCCTCTGGAATTATAAATGGCTCTTTTGGCATCAACTCCTATTCGCATGGTTCTGACTATTAGGTATGTATGAAGTCAGTAAATTGAAGGCTATTTTTTTTGAAATCAAATAGTTCACATACGTTCTTGTAACCATTCTCTCCCATTTCCTTTCTTCTTTTAGGGTTTTCAACCAACTCCTGAAGTGCATCGGCAAAACCTTCGAGGTCGTTCATTTCCACCAAGAAGCCATTGAAGCCGTCTATTACCAATTCCGGATTGCTGCTAACCCGAAATGCGACCAAGGGTTTAACCGCCAACATTGCTTCGGCCAAAACATATCCGAAGCCTTCCCATTCGGAGGTTAGTGCAAAAATGTCAATTCCCCGATGGAAATCATCCGGATTTTCAACAGCTCCTACGAATTCGATGAAGTCAGTTAAATCCCTTTCATTCACCATGTTTTCCAGGTCGCTCCGCAGGTCGCCGTCTCCACCAATTCTGAACAGGCACTTTATGCCCCTTCGCTTAAGTATCTCCGCTGTTTGAATAAACAAATCCTGTCTTTTTTGTCTTACCATCCGTCCAAGATTTCCAATCACAGGAATTGCATTTTCTACGGCATTTTTCCCTTTTACAGTGGTGTCGATGCCATTATAAATGACTTTTATCTTTTCCTTCGGAAATAGATGCGGGTTATTTTGAAGAATGGTTCTTTTAGTCTCCGCTGAATTCGCTAGTATATCCGTTAGGCAATGCCCATATAAAAAACGATTGAGGAACGTATTTCTAATGGGAATAGCACTCCCTCTGCGATAAATTATTCTGCGGATTCCCGCCAATTTGGCTGCAGGCCCTGCAATTTTCAAGTCGTTTGAGAAGTTCATGACCAAAACATCCGGGTATTCTCTTCGGAAAAAGAGATAAAGACGAAACATCTTAATCGGATTTAAGAAGCTTAAGTTGCAGATTGAAAGCCCTTTTACATTTATGCCCTTTTCTGAAGCTCTTTTCTTCAATTCACTCTCTTTTTGAGTAAGAATCAATACATCGTCTCCAGCATTGGAAAGATATCGGGCATGCTCAAGATGCCATTTTTCACCGCCTCCCCAGGTGCGTGTCGTGTTGAGAAAAAATATTTTTTTTGGAAGTTGTGATTCCTCCTTGTAAATGCCATCTGCTGTCAGAGTCAAGCCTGAGGTATGGATTATTTTCCTATATTCTTTGTTCTTTTTAACGGTGTCAATATCTTTATAGGGTCTGTCGTGGTCCAGATGTATGCAAATGGCTGAATAACGAATTTGACGTCCCTTGATTTGGAGATTTTGCAACCGTTCTCCAAACTCACGGTCTCCTCCGCCGTAATGTAGGGTTCCATTGAACCCATTGATCCGCATTAAATCGGATTTCCAACCGGAGGAGTTGCAACCATTCCAGGATGCCTTGGCTGTTGTTGTACGGTTCATGAAACATGTGACTATTTTCGAATGAATCAATTTAGTGCATTTGAAGTGCCACTTAACCCCTTTGCTGAAAAGCCAATGAAGATCGAATAGTCGCTGTTCCTCAATATCCTTTTTGGTAAGTTGCTGACTAATGTCTAAAGGAATTTTAAAATATCCTCCGGATAGAAAAAAGCCTTTCCTGGCGTAATGCAAATGTGTTGCTACAAAATCCTGCCGAGGCACGCAATCCTGGTCGGTAAAAATAAGGTACTCGGCATTTGTGGCTTGAATGGCTGCGTTCAGAATTTTATTTTTCCTAAAACCAAGATTGGGTTGCCAGACATGCTTGATTCGCAAACCCAATTCTTCTTTCGCTTGCTTAAGCATTAAACCAGTATCGGGTAAGGACCCGTCATCCGCAACAATGATCTCAAAATCCGTATAGCTTTGATTGGCATACCCCCAAAGCACTTTTTTCAACCACTCAGGGTGATTGAATGTGGAGATAATTACTCCGACACTTCCTGAAAAAAGTTTTTTATCATCCATTGCAAAGATCTGTTTATTACGTTTATTACTGCTATTTTCTTCCGAAATCGGCTGGGATTTCTCCCCATGATGACGTTTCCCATTTATATAAAGGTATGTTCCAAGTATGCGTGGCAAGCCAGTTCTCTGCCCGGTCTATCAGATCGAAGATAGGTTCATTGGCAGCTGTTTGAACCAGTTTGGTGTTGCACTTTTTCTTCCTGATCCAGGGAAGACTCATAAGTATACTTTCAGGCGATATAACAAAAGCTTCTTCTGGAAAACGAATTCCTAACTTGCTAATACGTAGTAGGTTCTTAAGTAAATAAAAACCGATGTTCCGATAGGTTCGATTCCCTTTCATAAATTCATTTGAAAGGGAATCATTGAGTTTTAATCGTTTGCCACCCAGGATGCAACCCTCTTTTGCCATTCGGGCATGACTTTCCATGAATCGTGGGTGTAAAACGCAATCACCATCTACGAAAACAAGGTACTCTGAATGTGCTTCCATGATCGCTTTATTCAACGCCTTGTTCTTGCGCCATCCGATGTCTTCCTGTTGTAAATGAATCCATGGGTGTTTAAAAGGGAAGGCCTTTATGAAATCACGCATTTCTTTGTGTTCCCCGTCTTCGGAAATGATGATTTCAAAATCGTTCCATGTCTGTTCATTGACAGAACGGAGAACAACTTCCAAAAAAGGGATATTGTTGTAAACGGAAATGATCAGTGAGGCTTTAGGCATATTCAGAGTTTCTTATTGACACCTATAAAATGTTCCTCAGCAACTTCCCAATTGAAGTTTAGTGATAAGCCTGTGTGCCAATCTTTTGTTCCCGCTCGCTTTTGATTCAGGAGTTCCATATTTTGCAGTTTATCACGCACTAGCATGTGGTATTCCGTTTGACGATCTATCGCCAGGTCGAACACAGGATACCAATAAGGGAGCTTAATAACTGGAATGGAGGCTTTTTCGAGGGATTCAAAAAAATGAGTATCCTCAAATCCGTAATGTCCGCAGAAAACTTCGTCATAGCCGTGAAAATCGGTAAACAGCGGCTTGTTGATATAAAATAAATTACATCCCGAAGCAATTTTCCTCCAACTGCTAAATCGCCTGAACCTAAATAAGTCCTTGTAAACAAATTTTCTATGGATCAGATATTTAAGCGTTCTTTCTGGAAAGATATGATCAATATCGGTCATCAGCAATTTTTCTGTTTGTGCGTAATTAACACCCAAATTGCGTGCGCCACCTTGATTCCAACGGATGTCTGAGGTAATGCGTAACAGGCTGATATTCATATTGGGTATTTCAGGTAACTTTATCTTAATGGGCGAACAATCGTCAACCAGAATAAAATGAATCTGGTCAAGAAGCAGTTGGTTGTATTTTGAATAATGTTGTAAAACACGATAGAGGGTATTATCATTCTTCTGATCAAAAAATAATGGAACGATATAGCTCAAAACCGGTTTAGCCTTATTAGTCATCATCAGGTCAAATTTAATAAAATGGATATTGTTTTTCTTTTTAGGGAATGCGTTCTATTGCGCCGGTTTTTTTAAATGATTCATACCAGCGTTTAACACGGCTTCTGAATATTACGCGCTTGAATTTTCCTTCTTTTGCAGGGAGTATCAGTTCTCCAGCCCAAGGCTCTCCTCGCCGAAGTATCATTTTCATGAAAACGGAAGACGTGATTCCCCACTTGTTTAAGAATTGTCGGGAACCCTTGTTTTTTTCAACTCGCTTTGTCGATCTTGCTTCAAAATGATAGACCCGACTGTCGCTGATTCCCTTAAAATAGCGTACACCTGCGCACCATAATTTGGCAGAGAAATCGGGATCGGAATATAATCCAGGAGAAAACTCGACACTATAACCCCCAACAAGGTCCCAAATATCCCGATGTACGATATTTAGAGGCCAGGTACTTCCGCTCCAATCAGAATGAGGTAGTTTTTGGTATTCTTCCAACAATCTCCGTTCTTCAAATTGTTCAACCGTTTGTCCGAAATCTGCAGGTGCGATGATCGCTTTGCACCAGAAGGGTCGTGGTTGAATCAAGGTTGAACTCAGAAAAAACCTGTTATCGGGTAATCTTCTGATTTCTTTCATCAGCGCAGAATCCCATCCGGGGCATACGTACATATCGTCATTTACGAAAACAATGTATTCAGTATTGACAAATGAACGCATGCCGTTTAAAGCCCAACAAACCCCAACATTCTTCTTGCTAAAAGTGACAGTAACATTTTGCGTTCTTAGCCAGTCAAGCGTTCCATCCAGACCTTCATTGACATGCACAATGATCTGGTGGCTAAATGTTGAATTTTGCCGGATACTGTGAATACACAATTTAAGGAATGATAAGTTATTCCAGGTTGGGATAACTATTGAGAAGCGATCATTGTCGTTTGGCTCTGTCTTTTGTATTAATTCGATCATGTTAAAGTCAGATAAATGGGAATTAAAATTATCTGTAGTTTCTTAATACAGGCTTAATCTTGTTCGAATAAATGATCTTATCCATATACTTAAGGCATAATGGATGAAAGATCTGCCCCAAAATTCCTGTCCATGGAATCGGATAGCCATTGGAATTTTAAAGTACCCACCTGATAAGAAATGGCCTCTTCTGGCGTAATATAAGTGCGTTTCCACAAAGTCCTGCCGGGGGACGCAGTCTTGATCTGTAAAAATCAAGTACTCGGCGTCTGTGGCTTGAATGGCTGTATTCAGGATTTTATTTTTCATAAAACCAAGATCTGGTTGCCAAACGTGTTTGATGCGCAATCCCATTTCCTCTTTTGCCTGTTCAAGTATTTCGCCTGTTTCAGGAAAGGGACCATCATCAGCAACAATGATCTCAAAATCCGTATAGCTTTGATTGGCGTACCCCCAAAGCACTTTTTTCAGCCACTCAGGGTGATTGAATGTGGAGATAATTACTCCGACACTACCTGAAAAAAGTTTTTTATCATCCATTGCCAAAAATCTGTTTATTACTGCTATTTTCTTCCGAAATCGGCTGGGATTTCTCCCCATGAAGACGTTTCCCATTTAAATAAAGGAATGTTCCAAGTATGGGTGACAAGCCAGTTCTCTGCCCGGTCTATCAGATCGAAGATAGGTTCATTGGCAGTTGTTTGAATCAGTTTGGTGTTGCACTTTTTCTTCTTGATCCAAGCTATGGCATTCATGCTGTCGGAATAGATCGGAAAATGAGTGTTCTTGGCGATTTGCAATGCCAGGGCGTGCACGATGGCCAGAAATTCCCCGATGTTGTTAGTACCTTCCTGGAAGGGACCTTGATGGAATATTTCCATGGAGTTTTCCCTGAATACACCTCTGTATTCCATCAATCCCGGATTTCCGCTGCAAGCAGCATCAACTGCGATGAAATCGCCTGTTGGGCGGGGAGAATTTTTAGTGGGACGAGCTTGGGCGGCTTGTTTGTAAAAGGCATGCCAACCCTTTCCCAACGCTTTTTCAGCCTCGTCTTTGGTTAGGAATGCTTTGTATTTTGCTCCTTCTGCTCCGTCAATCTGAGCCTTGCATTTAGCCCAGTCTGTATAGACTCCCGGAGTATGCCCTACCCAAACCACATAGAATTTCCCTTTATTCGCCATGCGTTTCAGGTTTGTCTTCATACAATTCTTTGCGTTTGCCGCGGAAGATATCGTATTTACGGAATTCGCAATCCAGGGCACCGTTCATCAGAGGAATCCGTGCTGATGGGCGCAACCCGATTTTGTCGAAGCACTCTTCGCGGTAGCTCAGAATCCAGGCGGAATATCCCATGAAAGCGTGTTTGAGTCGCTCACCGATGGTTTCATAAAGAACCAACAGGTCGTTGGAGGAGAGGCGTTCACCATAAGGCGGATTCATCACCAACATGCCGTTTTCAGGTGCTTCCGTAATTTTCTGAATGGAACGGGTTTCAAGCTCGATATATTTGCCAAGGCTGGCACTTTTCACGTTTTTCTGTGCTATGGAAATGGCTTGCGCGGACATGTCCGAGCCGTAAATCTTGAATTTGAAAGGATTTTCGTCAGACTCTTCGGTGCAAAGTTCTTCAAAGAGGTCTGCATCGAAATCGGGCCATTTCTCGAAAGCAAAGCCTTTCCTGTAAATGCCGGGCGGTATCTTTAGGGCGATTAGCGCCGCTTCAATAAGCAAGGTACCAGAACCGCACATGGGATCGATGAAATTGCATTGTCCTTCCCAGCCAGCCAAAAGCAACATGCCTGCCGCCAATACTTCGTTAAGCGGTGCTTCCGTCTGATCGACACGGTAACCTCTTTTATGAAGAGATTCGCCTGAACTGTCCAATGAAATAGTGCAGGTTTCGTGTGAAACATGAACGTTGATGTAAACATCTGGGTTGGTGAGACGTACCGATGGGCGTTTCTCAAACTTCTCCATAAAATAATCTGCCATACCGTCCTTTACCCGATAAGCAAGGAATTTGGAATGGCGGAATAGGTCTGAAAAGACAACCGAGTCGATGGTGAACGTCTGATTCGGGGAAAAATACTTTTCCCATTGAATTTTTCGAACCTGTTCATACACTTCGTCTGGATTCTTGGCTCGAAAAGTGGCAATTGGTTTTAAGATTCGGACCGCTGTGCGCAGATACAGGTTGGCTTTGTACAATAGGCGCTGATCTCCTGAAAAGGACACCATTCGGCGACCGATCTGCACATCATTTCCACCCAATTCAGTGATTTCTTTGGCAAGGACTTCTTCCAGTCCTTGCATGGTTTTGGCGACGAGTTCGAAAGACATTATTTTTTTGCTTTTGACTGGACAACGCGCGCATTGGGTGCAACATCTTCGGTCACCCAGATGTTTCCACCCACCGTGGCGTTTTCTCCAATCGTTATACGTCCTAAAATGGTCGCGTTGGAATATACGACGACATTGTCCTGAAGGATGGGATGGCGGGGAATACCCTTGATGGGGTGTCCGTCTTCGTCCAGCGGGAAACTTTTGGCACCCAGCGTCACACCCTGATACAACTTAACGTTGTTTCCAATGATAGCCGTGGCACCGATCACGACACCGGTGCCGTGGTCGATTGCAAAATGTGTGCCGATGGTGGCGCCAGGATGAATGTCGATACCGGTTTCTGAGTGTGCCATTTCGGTGATCATCCTGGGAATCAATGGAACACCCAGTTCCATCAGTTTATGAGCGATGCGGTAATTGCTGATGGCTTTGATGGCCGGATAGCAATAGATGATTTCTTCCATGCTTTCGGCTGCAGGGTCACCGTTGTAGCAGGCAAGCACATCGGTTGCCAGCAAATTCCTCAAAGAAGGCATCGAATCAATAAATTCAGCAGAAATGACTTCAGCCTCGTCCTTCATAACCTGTTGTTCCTGACGGTTTTTGGGCAAATCGTCACAGTCTCCTTTTAGGTGGGCTTCGACTTGCTTTTGAAAATAAAGACCGGCCAAAACCTGTGCGCTCAGCAACTGATGCAGTTTTTCCACATTCAATCCAATGTGGAAAGACAAATTTTGTCTGGTTACGGAAGCATTTCCAAAATATCCTGGGAAAATGATGGCACGGCAAAGGTTCACTACTTCCATTAGAACAGGAGCTGAAGGTATCGGGCTCGATTCGATTTCCTCATGGCAAAGGCCTTTAAGCAGGTCGTATTCGGAAAGCGCCTGAATAGCTTTGGTTATTTTTTCTGAATGGATGAGGTTCATTTTTTTACTAATTTTTGCTGGTGCAAAAGTAGGCATAAGTTTTTAGAGCACCGCCTTGATTTTCGCAATGACGTCCAGGTATTCGTTTTCTGTGAGATAAACCTTCTGGGGGTTCATCTGAAATGTTCCACCGTAATCAGGGCCGTCCACGTATTTGGGAGCTAGATGGAAATGCAGGTGTTGGAGTTTGTCGGAATAGGCTCCCATATTGATTTTCACTGGATTGAACGCTGTCGTCAGGACTTTAGCCACGTGTGCCACATCGGCCATGAATGCATTTCGGTCAGCATCAGAGAGCTCAAAAAGCTGGTTTGCATGATCTTTATAAGCTACAACGCAACGTCCGTAATAGGTTTGTTCCTTGAATAAAAACAAGGTGGAAACGCTCAGATCGCAAATTTCGATCATCAAGTCGTGTTGCAATTGATTTCGGGTGCAATACAGGCAATCAGGATTTTTTTCCATGTGGAAGTAGGATTTTTGGTTGAATGATTTGTACTTTCAAAAGTAGAGATTAATTCGCAGAAATCAAAAGCGAGTTCGGCAAAGTGATGTTACCTTCAAGCATAACACCGAAAAAAGTCTGTAATCACTTGCGGGGGAAGTCAATTTGAAGTAATTTTGCAACTCCTTTAAAAAAGGCCCCCGGAAATCCGCCAAAAATTCTATAATCACTAATTATTCAAAGGTATGGGTGTATTCATTTTCAATTCTTCCATCGGGCGCAAGCTGGTCATGAGTGTGACTGGTATAGCTCTCGTACTGTTTCTCACTTTCCACAGCATCATGAACATCTTCGTGATCATTTCACCGGAAATTTATGACAAGATCTGTGAGTTCTTGGGTGCGAACTGGTATGCTGTTGTTGGTACATTGGGCTTGGCTGCCCTGGTTGTAATCCACATGGTTTATGCCTTCTGGCTGTCGCTGCAGAACTTCATTGCCAGAGGCAAAGATCGTTATACAGTGTCAAAACGTGCTCCCGGTGTGGATTGGGCTTCCCAAAACATGTTGGTATTGGGTTTCATCATCCTCGGTTTTCTGGGTTTGCATTTGTTCAATTTCTGGTTCAAGATGCAGTTGCCCGAATTGATGGGTGGCGAGCCTGCTGTTGGTTCTCAAATCGTGTCCGGACTTTTCCAGATGCCTGCGTATTGTGTTTTTTACATGGTTTGGTTGGGAGCACTTTGGTTCCATCTGACCCACGGAGTATGGAGTGCCATTCAGTCGCTGGGTGGCAGCAATCACACGTGGTTGCCACGCATCAAGATGATTTCCAACATCATTGCTACGCTTATCATCTTGATGTTCATGGCCATCCCCGTTTATTACCTCATCACCAACCTCCTGGGATAAAATCTATTCATTATGACTGCAATAAAAGACACTAAAAAGATTGACGCCCGGATTCCTGAAGGACCGTTGGCTGAAAAATGGTCCGAATTCAAAGCCCATCAGAAACTGGTTAATCCCTCCAACAAGCGCCGCCTTGATATCATCGTGGTGGGTACAGGTTTGGCCGGCGCTTCTGCTGCCGCCTCTCTCGGAGAACTTGGTTTCAACGTTTTGAACTTCTGTATCCAAGATTCTCCACGTCGTGCGCACTCCATTGCCGCACAGGGTGGTATCAACGCTGCTAAGAATTACCAGAATGACGGTGACTCCGTTTACCGTTTGTTTTACGATACTATTAAAGGTGGTGACTACCGTGCCCGCGAAGCCAATGTCTATCGTTTGGCCGAAGTCTCCAACAGCATCATCGACCAATGTGTTGCTCAGGGTGTTCCTTTCGCCCGCGAATACGGCGGCCTGCTCGACAACCGTTCTTTCGGTGGCGCTCAGGTTTCCCGTACATTCTACGCAAAGGGTCAAACCGGTCAGCAATTGCTGCTTGGCGCATACTCTGCACTGAGCCGTCAGGTTCATCAAGGAAGCGTGAAGTTGTATACACGCTATGAAATGCTAGACCTTGTCGTAATTGAAGGCAAGGCTAGAGGTATAATTTCTCGCAACTTAGTGACAGGAAAGATCGAGCGTTTTGCTGCTCACGCTGTGGTTATCGCATCCGGGGGATATGGAAACACATTCTTCCTTTCTACCAACGCCATGGGCTCCAATGCCTCTGCCGCGATCCAGCTTTTTAAGAAAGGAGCTTATTTTGCCAATCCTGCATACGTTCAAATTCACCCGACTTGTATTCCCGTTCATGGTGAAAACCAGTCCAAGTTGACTCTGATGTCCGAATCGCTCCGCAACGACGGTCGTATCTGGACTCCAAAGAAAAAAGAAGATTCCGAAGCTATCCGTGCAGGTAAACTCAAACCTAAACAAATTACCGAAGAAAACCGTGATTATTACCTGGAGCGCCGATATCCCACATTCGGGAACCTTGTTCCCCGTGACGTCGCCTCCCGCGCAGCAAAAGAACGTTGCGATGCTGGTTTTGGCGTCGGTGCCACTGGTCTAGCCGTATACCTGGATTTCTCCGATGCCATCAATCGCCTCGGACGTGACATTGTCGAAGCCCGCTACGGTAACCTATTTCAGATGTATGAAAAGATTGTGGACGAAAATCCTTATGAAACACCGATGATGATTTATCCGGCCATTCACTATGCCATGGGTGGCGTATGGGTGGATTATGAACTTCAAACCTCCATTCAAGGATGTTTCTGCATCGGTGAAGCCAACTTCTCCGACCACGGTGCAAACCGACTGGGTGCTTCTGCACTAATGCAAGGTTTGGCCGATGGTTATTTCGTATTGCCTTATACCATCCAGAACTACTTGGCTGACGAGATTAGATCGCCGCGCTTCTCCACCGACTTGCCCGAGTTCAAAGAAGCAGAAAAAGCCGTATCCGACCGTATCGAAAAGCTGATGAAAATCCAAGGTCAACGCTCTGTTGATTCCTTGCACAAGGAACTTGGTCTCATCATGTGGGACAATGTGGGTATGGGTCGCACCAAAGCAAGCCTTGAAAAAGCGCTTGTGGAAATACTGCGTGTGAAAAAAGAATTCTGGTCCAATGTCTTTATTCCTGGTTCCGGTGCCGATCAAAACACCGAGCTTGAAAAAGCCCTGCGTGTGGCCGACTTCCTGGTAGTAGGTGAACTGATAGCCCGTGATGCCCTGCTTCGTGAAGAATCCTGCGGTGGTCACTTCCGTGAAGAATATCAGACTCCCGAAGGTGAAGCCCTTCGTAACGATGCAAAATTCTCTTATGTTTCCTGCTGGAAATACAACGGTGAAGAGAAAGAACCTGAACTGCTGAAGGAAGATCTGAACTACGAATTCATCAAGGTGCAACAACGGAATTACAAATAATCTACGGTCATGGAAAAAACGATCAATATAACCCTCAAAGTGTGGCGTCAACGTGGTCCCAAGACCAAAGGCGCATTTGAATCCTACAAACTCGATGCTGTTTCCACCGACAGCTCTTTCCTCGAAATGCTCGATATGTTAAACGAGCAGCTGCTGAAGGAACGTAAAGAACCCATCGTGTTCGACCACGATTGCCGCGAAGGCATCTGTGGCATGTGTTCGCTTTACATCAACGGCCATCCGCATGGACCCGATGAAGATGTGACCACTTGCCAGTTGCATATGCGTAAATTCAAGGACAGTGAAGTTGTTACCATTGAACCGTGGCGTTCCCATGGTTTCCCGGTCATTCGTGACCTGATGGTTGACCGTACTGCCTTCGATAAGATCATGCAGGCTGGTGGCTATGTTTCCGTAAACACCGGCGGTGTGCCCGACGCCAACTCCATTCCCATTCCCAAGGTCATAGCCGATGAGGCTATGGACTCTGCCTCCTGCATTGGTTGCGGTGCTTGCGTTGCTGCATGCAAAAACGGTTCAGCCATGCTGTTCGTTTCTGCCAAGGTAAGCCAATTGGTCCTGTTGCCACAGGGTAAGGCTGAAGGCGCACGTCGCGCAAAAGCCATGGTTGCCAAAATGGACCAACTGGGCTTTGGTAACTGTACCAATACTGGCGCATGTGAAGCCGAATGTCCTAAGAATATTTCAATTACGAACATCGCTCGTTTGAACCGTGAGTTCTTATCAGCAAAGTTCAAGGACTAAATAGCGGAATCACGACTTATAAGAAAGGCTGGATCATTGCGATTCAGCCTTTCTTATAAGTCGTGATTCTTCAAGAAATCGGATGTCTCACGAATCGTTTGACTCAAAGGAATAAAAGTGTAGTCCAGTGCTTTGCGGACACGGTCATTGGAATAGGATTGTGGATTTTTAGCGGATCGGATGGTGTCGTTGGTCAGCTGAGGCGTTTTGCCAGTTATCCAGCCAGTGAGGGTGGAAAAAAGGACACTCATCTTAAGCAGAAATTTTCCGGCGAGCATTCTCGGTGGTTTTTTGCCGAATTCTTTGGCGATAAGTCCAAAAACAGTGCCATTGTGGGCATTTTCAGAAACAAGAATGAATCGTTTATTGAATAACCCTTTTTCCATCAATTCAACGGAGATGGTGCAAACATCACGCACATCGACGTATCCAGTGGTGGCTTTTGTATAAAAGGGCATCCCTTTTCTTCCGGTTTGAAAAAGCAATAGGCTACCTTTGCCCGCATCGCCAGGGCCCAGAATAATGCCCGGATTGACGATGACGGCGTTCAATCCTTCGCTGACAGCACGCCAGACTTCGAGCTCTGACCTGAATTTGCTTTCAGAATATGCGGAGGTCTTGTCGTCATTCTTACGGGGAGTATCTTCTTGAATCGGTGACTGGTCGGGTGCGGAGCCTAGTGCAGCAATGGAGCTGATAAAGCAGAACTTCCTAACGCCCGATATAAGGGCGGCATCGACCATGTTGGAGGTGCCCTGAACATTGGTTTGAATCAACTCCATTCGATTTTTGGAGTTGAATGACACCATGGCGGCACAATGGTAAACTTCCGCCACGTTTTCCATCAAGTCGCACAATCCAATGAAATCCAGCGTGTTGCCCTGAACCCATTCCACCGAACTTTTAAGTTCTTCAAAAGGCTGATTGTAGAAGGTACAAATGAGCTTTAACTGTTCCAATGATGAGGATGATCGGATAAGGCATCGAACTTTTTTTCCGACCTGGTATAGGTGTACCAGCATGTGACCACCAACTAATCCGGTAGAGCCTGTCAGTAATACCAAATTGTTTTCAGATGCACTCATATCAAGGGGTTGAAGTACAAAATTACGAAAAGAATGCGTATTTTTGCGAATAAATTCACCAGACAGCGCCCAATTAGTCAGAGGATGGAAGGAGACTCACTCACAATCATTGACACTACAGCCCATTGGGGTGGCCCTGTTTCCAACGATTCCACGATTGCCATTGTTAAACAATGGAACTACAGCCATGACTCTGCTTTGTATCACGGCTCCGGCTTTTGGTTTCAGGAAGTTCTCCAATATTTTAGACAACGGGATAATTTCGGATTTGAACGCCATCAAGGCATTCAGCGTCCTGATAAAATGATTTCAGAAAGTTTGTTGTTGATACTTCTGCTTTTTGAAGTTTTTCTGGTTGCCTTTCTGTTTAAACGAGGTATGAAGCTCATTACTCAGTACACTAAAATTACTTTTTCTCCTGCCGATCGCACAGCCTCGGCTAATGATTCTTCACAAAGTGGCAGATTCAGCGTTTTTTTATGGATGTTGACATTGGTGGTTTTTTCACTGATGGGACATGTATTGCTGAATGCAAAGCTCGGTAACCAGGGCTATGGCATTGATTCGTTCATCCTTTTGCGCTTGTTTATTTTTACTGTTGCTTTTTTTCTGATTCAGGGGTTATTGTATCAAATGCTTGGAAAGATATTCTTTTCTCCCATGCAGACAAATCGCTGGATTGCCAACAACAAGACGGTGCTGTTTTTTTACGCTATGGTCTTGTCACCGGTCCTTATAGGGGCAGAAATCGGTGCCATTACCAATACTTCTTTTATCTTTTACTGGACCCTCGGATTCTTGTTTTTAGCAAGGATTTGGATGTTCAGTAAAACCATTCAAATTTTTTCTATTGGCAAAGGCTATTTTTTCTATTTGATTTTGTACCTTTGTGCGCTGGAAATCCTGCCTATTTTATTGTATTATAGAGGCTTATTTCTGTTGTAAAATCAATCGTTAATTTTAATTTTAATATTTTGAAAATCAAGAATTTGTTAGTATCTCAGCCGAAGCCTACGACTGAAAAGTCACCCTACTTTGATTTGGCTGATAAATATTGTTTGAAAATTGATTTCCGCCCTTTTATCAAAGTGGAAGGTCTTGCCACGAAAGATTTCAGGCAACAGAAGGTTACCATTCTCGATCACACGGCAGTAGTATTCAATGCTCGTCACGGAATCGACCACTTTTTTCGTCTCTGTGAAGAAATGCGAATCACCATTCCGGAAGAAATGAAATATTTCTGCATTAATGAACAGGTCGCTCTATATCTTCAAAAATACATAGTCTACCGCAAACGCAAGATTTTTCATACTACATCAGGCAAGAATGAAGAATTGGTTCAGCTTATACTGAAACACAACTCGGAGAAGTTCCTGATACCTGTTTCTGACGTAAGTAAAGACGACCTGATGGTGAAACTCGATGAAAAGAAGGTTTCCTACACTAAGGCCATCATGTATTGCACAGTAAGCAACGACTTCCAGTCAGGTGAGCCTTTTGATTACGACATGCTCGTTTTTTTCAGCCCTGCCGGTATTTCTTCCTTGCTCAAGAATTTCCCCAACTTTGTTCAGGGAGAAATTTCCATCGGTTGTTTTGGTGCAACTACGGCAAAAGCGGTTCGCGATGCAGGTCTGCGACTTGACTGTGAAGCTCCGAATGTTGAAGCTCCTTCCATGACGGGCGCTCTTGACCTTTACATCAAAGAAAACCATAAGGCAGCCAAAAAGGTCTGATTCAATAAACCTATTTTCAACACGCTGTTTTCCGGTAGAATCACCTACCTTTGTGGAAACAGCGTGTTGCTTTTTTATAGTATGGGACAACGATTTACGTTTACAAAACAAGAGAAACTTACTGGTGAAACAGTGGTGACGGAGCTTTTCCTTAATGGAGCCTCTTTCATCGCGTATCCGGTTCGCGTTGTCTGGACAGTCTCCAAAACGGAGGACTCTCCCTCATTACAAGTGCTGATGAGTGTCCCGAAAAAGAAACTAAAACATGCTGTTGACCGTAACCGGGTGAAACGTTTGCTCAGGGAGGCCTATCGCCTCCAGAAGAATGAACTGACAACCTTGGTGGTTGAACATGGGCTGCAGGTCCGGATGGCATTGGTTTGGATTCCCACTGAGGTGCTGGATTATGTAAAAGTGGAAAGAAAGGTTCTTGATGCCCTTTCTAAAATGCAAAGACTGCTGACTTCAGAAAATTTGGATGAAAATCGTCATTAAATGATTCAGTCATTGATTAAAAAAGCTTTTTCAACATTGTTCATCGGTTTAGTCCGTTTCTATCAATTGGTGCTATCGCCTCATACGCCTAACGCTTGCAGGTACACGCCGACCTGTTCTCAATATGCAATTGAGGCAATTCGAAAACACGGACCTTTTAGGGGAGGCTGGCTGGCCTTGCGTCGCATCTTAAGCTGCCATCCGTGGGGAGGTCATGGTTACGATCCTGTACCCTAATTAATATAAGCGATGATGACAGATATCCATAGTCATGATCCTCAGATAAAACCTGGACAGATCAAGGTTCTATCCATACAGTTACACCCCGAGACAAACATAGCAGAGGTTCAGAATGCCCTGCCTTCAGGTATTCTATTAAGCGCAGGTGTTCATCCATGGCATGCCTATGAATGGAATCCTGCGAATATACCCAGCTTGGAAGCCATGTTGCATGCTTCGCGAATTGCTTTCGTTGGTGAAATTGGTTTGGACAATGCTTGCGGAGTACCCTTTGATGAGCAGTTGTTTGTATTTGAAAAGCAGCTAATGCTAGCTGATAATACATGTCAATCCGTGCTGATACATAATGTTGGTCATCAGGCTGAGCTACTGGCTATGAAAAGTAAATACAAGCGCATTCCTGCATGGATCCTTCATGGTTTTCGAGGTAAGGCGCAAATGGCTGATCAGTTCCTGAAAAGCGGCTTTTACATTTCCTTTGGACTGAAATATCAATCGGAAGCCTTGCATGCCTGCCCAATGAACAGGCTTTTTCTGGAAACAGACGAATCGAATACTGAGTTAAAAAGCCATTATCAAAATGTGGCAAAGGCTCTTGGCATATCCGTTTTTGAGTTGGAATCTTGCATTTCCAGAAACTTCGAATCCATTTGCTTAAAATAAGAAAGGCTGCAATTCTGCAGCCTTTCTGAAGTTATTTAGAAGGAGGATCAACCTACGAACTTATATCCTACACCTTTAATGGTTGAGATATAAGCTTCACCTATTTTTTCACGGATCTTACGCACGTGTACATCGATGGTGCGATCGCCAACAATGGACTTATTGCCCCATACCAATTTGAAGATTTCTTCACGAGTGAAGACCTTCAGTGGTTTAGAAGCTAGGAGAACCAATAGTTCGAATTCCTTACGCGGCAGGAAGATGTCTTTTCCATCCTTGAATACCAGATAACGTTCACGGTCGATAACAATACCTTTTTGAGGTATGACGTCCTTGGCGTTACCCAGATATTTGCCTAAAATGTTCATCACACGACGGGTAATTAAAACAGAATTGGTGTCGCGTGTTCCAAATTCGTCTACGCCCAGGTCGAACCATTCGAGCTGTTCGGTCAGATTTTGGTTGTTGTCAGTGAGGAAGTACACATTGATTTTCTGTTCTTCCTTTGTCTTCTTGATTTTCTTGCAAAGTTCAACTGCCTTAGTATCGTCTGACGGTGTGTCAATGACGATCAAACAGGGGTTTTCTTCAGCGATGAATTCAGATGCTTTTTGAACACTGTAGGTGTATTCTACTACAGCTCTTGTGTTTGCCAATGCTTCCTGAATCTTAGTGCCGAGAACCGAACCTTTAACAGAAAAAATCAACACATTACTTTGGAGTGGTTTCATAAATGTTTGATTTTTTAAATAAATAAATAAAAACGAAAAATGTAATATGCCATAAATGGCTAATACCAAAAGAATAATAACACACAAAAATAACTCATGAAACTCGTTTAAGCAAATTTTTCAATCCTTTTATTATTAATTATCAAATAAGAAGTACTTTTGCGGTTCAAAAGGTTAACGCGAAAGCTAAACCCTTGTGGTATAACATTATTTAACCTTTAAAAAACTCAATAACAGAAACTTTCAATGGATTTTATTCAAGAATTACAGTGGAGAGGTATGATGCACGATGTCATGCCAGGAACAGAGGAACAGCTAAAAAAAGAAATGTCGACAGCTTATGTAGGAATTGATCCTACAGCGGATTCCTTACATATCGGACATTTGGTCAGCATCATGATGCTCCGACACTTTCAACGTTGCGGACATAAACCGATCGCTTTGATCGGAGGCGCAACAGGCATGATCGGGGATCCTTCGCTTAAGTCTCAGGAACGCAATCTGTTGGATGAACCCACCCTCCGTCACAATCAGGAATCCATCAAGAAGCAGTTGTCCAAATTTCTCGATTTTGAAAGTGATGCGCCCAATGCTGCTGAACTGGTCAACAACTACGACTGGATGAAAGATTACTCATTCTTGGACTTCATCCGTGACATCGGCAAACACATCACTGTGAATTACATGATGGCCAAGGATTCTGTAAAAAAGCGTCTGAGCGGAGATTCGAGTGATGGTATGTCCTTTACGGAATTTTCCTATCAATTATTGCAGGGTTATGACTTCCTGCATCTTTACCGCGAAAAGAACTGCAAACTCCAAATGGGTGGTTCCGACCAATGGGGGAATATCACCACAGGCACGGAACTTGTGCGTCGTGTGGCAGGTGGTGAAGCCTTTGCTCTGGTTTGTCCGCTCATCACTAAAGCCGACGGTGGTAAATTTGGAAAAACAGAATCTGGAAACGTTTGGCTGGATCGTCGATATACCTCGCCCTACAAATTCGTGCAATTCTGGCTCAATGTCAGCGATGCCGATGCCGAAAAATACATCAAGATTTTCACGTTTCTTTCTCAAAAGGAAATTACCGGGCTTATCGTTTTACATCAACTAGCTCCGAGCCAGCGCATCCTGCAGAAGCGCTTAGCCCAAGAAATCACCTATATGGTGCATTCAAAAGAAGACTACGATGCTGCCGTAGAAGCTTCGTCCATCCTATTTGGTAATGCTACAGCTGATGCCTTGAAAAATCTGAATGAAGAAACATTTTTGGCTGTATTCGAAGGAGTTCCTTCTTTTGAGGTCTCCCTTGAAGAAATTAAGAATGGCATAAAAGCTTTAGATTTGCTCACTGCGAATGCAGCAGTTTTTCCCTCAAAAGGTGAAATGCGCAAAATGATTCAGGCCGGTGGTTTCTCCATAAATAAAGAAAAATATGGCGAAACAGATGGTATTATCGATTCGACCTTCCTACTCAACGGCCGATATTTGCTGGCTCAGAAAGGAAAAAAGAACTATTTCCTGCTCATTGCCAAGTAAAAAACTGTTTCGAACTATTTGCAAGCTAAAAGAATTTGCGTACTTTTGCCCCCGCTTTCAATGGAAAGCAAGGAGGATTGTCCCATGGTGTAATGGTAGCACTACAGTTTTTGGTACTGTCTGTCGAGGTTCGAATCCTCGTGAGACAACAATTCAAAGTTAATATCCCCTGATTATCAATGTGATAATCGGGGGATATTTGTGTTTTTAGAAAAGTTGCAGCAAAAGTTAGGTGTGGAGGGGTTTATTTTTAACTATTTTTTGAAATACTTTTGTATTAGTGAAAGTAGTTCATCTTTGTTAATGGGTTTTGCGATATAATCGTTACATCCCGCTTTGATTGCCTTTTCTCTGTCAACTGACAGTCCAAAAGCTGTTTGTGCTATTATGACAACGTCCTTGTTGAATTGACGGATTTGTCGGGTTGCTTCATAACCATTCAAATCAGGCATTTGAATATCCATAAGAATTAAATCAAGGTCAGGATTGGTACGGCAGATTTCGATGGCTTCATTGCCCGTCCTTGCTTTTATAACTTCTTTGCTAAACTCTTTGACGGTTATTGAAATAAGCATTTCAGATGTTTCATCATCATCGGCAATTAATACTTTCAGGTCTTTAGTCTGATTCTTTTCGTTTTGCACCGGAACAATATTTCCAACAACTTTTTTTTCTTCCGGTCCAGCATTGTAATTGTAAGGTAACGTGAAATAAAATGTTGAGCCAATACCTTCTTCGCTTTCTACCCAAATTTTACCGCCGAGTATCTCCACATAGGCTTTAGAAATCGACAAGCCCAATCCTGCTCCTTGGAATGCCCTTTTATTGGTCATATCAGCCTGGATAAAACGCTCAAATATGGCTGACTTCCTGTCTTTTGGAATCCCGATTCCTGTGTCTTTCACGTAAAATTCAAGGGTTTTACCCCTTTTTATATAGCCAAATTCTATTGTCCCTTCAATGCTGAATTTAATGGCATTTTTTACAAGATTGGTGAGAATTGAATAGACTTTCTCATTGTCTGTTCTAATAATGGCTTCTTGCGCTGGCAAGCTGTTTTTAAAGAGAAACTGCATTCCTTTTCCCTCAACCTGGGGTTTAAAGAAGAGATAAATGGATTCGATATTCTCGTTTATATAAGTTTCTGTAATATTAACGTTTATCAGACCAGCTTCTATTTTTGAAATGTCAACAATGTCATTGATAATATTGAGCATACGAGTTCCACTTTTCTCTATGATTCTGATATACTCTTGCTGCTGGTCACCAGTAAGCCCGGGTTCTTTCAATAACTCGGAAAAGCCTAAAATGCCGTTCATCGGTGTTCTAATTTCGTGGCTCATATTGGCAAGAAAAGCAGATTTCAAACGGTCGCTTTCTTCTGCGTGCTCTTTGGCTTCTATCAAATCAATGTTTAGCTTCTTTTGTTCCGTAATATCGCTATTAATTACCTGATAATGCTTGATACCATTCCACAGAGTTTCTTTTCGCAAAACTTTTACATGGCGGATTTCCGCGTTTTTACGTACAATACTTATCTCATAATTTAATACGTCATGTCCGTTTTTTCTTTTTTCTTTTCTTTCCTGATGTTGCGTATAACTTTCCGAAGTATATCGATTTATTGCTGGCATACTTGTAAATTCTTCCAGACTGTTGAATTCATAAATATCAAGGAAGGCTTCATTGGCATAAATTGTTTCTCCATTGACGGAAACAATACGTATGCCCAAAGGAGATTCTGAAATGGAACGATGGAAATTTTCCTCCGATTGGAGAATTGCTTCTTCCGCTCGTTTGCGCTCGGTGATGTCGTTGATCATACCCAAATAATACAATTGCGTTCCATCCTTATTGCGGATGAGGGAAATAGTAATGTTTCCCCAGCGGATTTCGCCAGTTTTACGGAGATATCT